>Ga0070747_1000628_pt1 | contig 17212 bp, 22 predicted proteins | sample VirMetDEL_Mar_31_FD_77321 | JGI IMG/M metagenome (GOLD analysis project Ga0070747, IMG submission 77321) | Aqueous microbial communities from the Delaware River and Bay under freshwater to marine salinity gradient to study organic matter... | ecosystem: Environmental > Aquatic > Marine > Coastal... | reverse complement strand
TCAGGGCTTCTGTATTAGCTGATACGTTAACGTCTTTTTCTATCGTTGCCTGTAGGGTTGTTAACGTCAGGGCTTCTGTGCTTGCTGCAACATTAATGTCGTTTGCAATCGTTGCCTGTAGGGTTGTTAGCGTCAGGGCTTCTGTATTAGCTGCAACATTAATGTCGTTGGCAATCGTTGCCTGTAGGGTTGTTAACGTCAGGGCTTCTGTGACAGCCGATATGTTAGAATCCCCACCCGCAACGGGGGGTACGCTACCTAACGGCCTACTACCTAAAGGGCTAAAACCCAACATCTTAGTACGCCTTGGCTAATAACCAGCGGTCGGACATTGTTGCTAGAGTTACATCGGTTCCATCTGGAATAAATGGCTCTAAGTCTTTATTCCCAATCAGCCCCATAACAATATTGAAGCGGAAAACCTTTGCACCCAGCATATCGCCCTTGATCGAAGCATATTGTGCAATGCTCATGGTTTTAATGCCAGCCAGAACCGCATCAATCGCATCGTCATAGTCCCACATAGCCGCGAATATATGAAACTGTCGCGGGGTTAGGTCGTAATCCGCAGGGTCGGTTGATACAATAACGTCTACCACTTCGTAGCTTTGAGTATAAACACCATCCACCATCACAATTTCTAGCGGCACTATGCGCTGTCCCTCACCCTTTTCGGGTTTATCTTTAACGTCAACAACATAAAAGTCATACTCGGTGTGGTAGTCACGGCCCACAACAAGATCGACTGGAAAACTCGTATCTGGGTATTCTTTCTTCACCTGTTTAAGTGCGATTTGGGTCACTACTCCATCAATTAATCGTACAATCATCGTGTCATCCTTAATTTGTTGTGACTGTCCAGCCGCGTGTTATGAGATCAGCCTTGGCCGTGGCCCCCGCCCCCGTAGGTGCGGCACTTGTACCCCCGTCCATACCTAGTGTGCCGTTACTTGTGCCAGTGCTTTCGATACTGATTAGAATATTATTCACACTGGTTGCTGTCAACGCGCAACCCCTGAACGCATTTGTAAAATTTGTGCAAGATGTTGTGTCAAATACATTGGCGGGGAACGTAGCCAACGAAGAGGAGCCATCCAGCAGTTGAATACAACTTGTCGCAGATGAAAAATCTAACGCGGGAAAACTGGTTAAGCCAGAATTACCCTGCCATGCCCCTATAAAACCCGTACCAGACGACACGTCGATCAAAGGGAATGTCGTATAGCCAGAGTTACCAAACCAGCATTGCGTAAACGTGATACATGATGGCATGTCTATTGCAGGAAATGACGTTAGTAGGTTATTCCTTGAAAAAGCTAAATACGCATTTGTGACGTTTGAAAAGTCGAATAAAGGAACAGATGTCCAATCCATATCCCTGAACGCCCATTCCATATTTGTTGCACTTGATGTGTCTATCAATCCGACACTTAATAAGAGTTCATCTTCAGTGAATACATAAGACCAATCCTCTATTCCCGTTGTATCAAAGTCAGCCGAACAAGACGCCAGATTATTGCAGTCATAAAAGGCCCGTTGTAACGTGGTAAGAGGGGTAACGTGACCCGCTGGGGTTGCCAGTAAAGCGGTAACGCTATCACCCGCCGTACTGTTGTTGAAATAAATCCACGGGAAGTCCCCTGTTATAGTAACCGTGTAATCGTCCGCGACAGCATAGGTATGGGCCAAGTCTGCGTCATTGTAGGTCGTTATCGTACTGTCTGCTTCACCATCACCCCAACTGATATTGGCGTCATATGTACCAGTGTTTCCGCAAACGATAGTTACAACTTCATCAACGCCCGTGGTGGTCACAGTCATTTTTAATGTTTTAATAGGTTCAGGGTTTTGACCAAGAAGGTGCGGAAGCATTAGCCCACCTCACCTAAATAATTGCTATAAATAGACCCGTTAACTTTTTCTACCATAACTAGATTATAATCTGTCGTCCCAAGCGTAGGCGCGGCACCTCCAACCCATTTTGTTGTAAACCAAGTTATAGTATGCGCCCCTGTATTGTTGATGAAAAGCAGGACACTTTCACCATTGGAGAGGCTTTCTGTAAACGTGACATTACCTGAAAGAGTTTTATATTGAAGGTCGCCGTTGGCTTGGGCTATATCTGTGCCAGTTAAGGAATATTGTGATCCTGCGTAGACTGGCCCTGCATCACCTTTTATTCCATCTAGCTTGACAAATTGCATCGTGCTTAAATCGGCAACAGTTGTCGCGTCACCAGTTGTAGTTGAAAGCCGCTTTACCCGTGTCGCAATGGTATCACCAGCGGCAAGAACTAAAATCCTCGTGATAGTAAGGTAACTATCAAAACTGACAGTTGCGCGAATATAACCACCTTGAACAGACCCCACGTCAGTAGTGCCGTTTTTCCAAAGCTGTATCTCACCAGTCCAGCGATAATTTGTTGTTGTCCCTGTCACGACCAAAGTAGATGTAACAAGATAGGTGCCGCCGTTTGTAATTGTGGTGACGCCAGAACTATTTGAATAATTAGTGGCGTCCTCACTTGTGGTTGCTCCAATATTTATTGTCGCGTAACTCGTACCATTAACAGAAATGCCGCCAGTAGTTTCGAAGTAAGATGCTGCACTCAATGACTGCCCAGTAATATCAACGGCTGTGGCGTCACTAAACACAACAGCACTACCAGACAGGCTGATAAGCGAACCTGTGGAACTGGCGATCAATGTTCTGGATAGGGTTGTCCCGCTTGCGGTGTAGGTTCCTTCGCCTATCTCCCACGCTGTACCATCTTCGATTACATAACGGACAACGTCAGCATCACTCGCCCCACCATCTGCATAGGTTTGGAAGCCGCTTTCAGCACTGCCAAGGGTGATTGTCCCTGTGCCAGTGGTCGCAGTCGCAACCTTTACACGGTTGAATAATAGAGCCATGGTTAGCCCCTATGCTTTAGTTAATGTTGCGATACCGCTTGCGTTCCATGTGATTGTTAACGCACCCGCGACCATATCTACAGGGCCGCCCAATTCAACATACGCAAAGGCCAAGTCACCAGCGAATGTCGCGTTGTAAAGTAACGCCCAATATGCGTCTACGTCGTTGCTTGCGTCTGCCGCCCACGTTGGGTTTGTCGCGCTGTCAACCTTGCCTACGCCGCTTGTTTGGGTGTTAACCGCGTCCCATGTGCCTAAGGATGTACCACCAGCCGTATAAGTGCCAGCCGCCGTAACTTCGGTGTAATCCGCAAGTGCGGGCGTTGTATCTGTAGCCGCTGGGGTTGTTGTGTTGTCCAAGATTGCGCATTTAATGTCGTTGGTTGTAGCCCAACCAGCATAATAATCTAACGCCATCGCCTCGTTAAACCATACTATATCACCTGTAGCCATTTTTTGATCCTCCTATCGGATTTAATATTATACTTCGCCCCAATATACCAGAGTGAAGGTAACAGAGTCAGCCGACCCAGACGCTATCTTCGGCTTATAACCTCTTGCTGGTGTGCCTACCGTTGATAGGAAGCCAGCCGTTTTGCCTGTTATTGCCGTACCTTCTGCATCGACGCAATCAGCGAAACTAGCACTTATATTTGAAGCTTGCAAGCCAACAGACGTACCGCCTGCAAATGTTCCTGAAGCTTGTAATGATACCAAGGCGGGTGCGCGTGTTACTAGGTGTTCGACAAGCGTGTCGCCTGTTACAACTCCTGACCATGTTACTTCTACTTTTCCTTTGCCGCCTCTTGTGACGGTTGTTGGTGTTACCGTTGCCATTTTCTATACTCCTATTTTAGTTGTTATTACCAAATTAATTGCCGTAGCTCACCTCAATATCTGAAAATAAACTTGATCTACGTCGAGGATAGCCCCAGTCGCCCCCCTAACCGTTGTAATCCTAACAGCGTTAGTTGTTTTGGTTACAACACCCGATCCGTCAGTTTTTACATTAGCTATGATCCTATTCCCGGTCGCGTCATTATATCCACTGCACGATAGTATTACGGCATAGTTTGTGTCTGACATTGCTGTTGTGAAGTTTATTGTATAATCACCGGGGCCGTTATCAGTAACGCTTGCAAAGTTGTCTCCAGATATTACTGCTGGGGTGCCTGTCCCGTTAAAAAAGCCCCAAGCCCTGATGGGTGTTGCAGCCACAATAGCTGCGTCTGTGGTTGTTTTTAATTTGGACGGGCTGATAATTGCTTCATCAACAGACGTTCCTGTCGTCCAAACGGCCTGCGCGTGCAGTGGGTGCCTGTGTCTAATAGACACAAATCGTGTGCCGTCATATAGAACCTTCACTTCCGACCCATCTACTAGGCCGCCCGCGCCATACGCAAGTAGCGCACCCGCCGTATCGTATGATTGCCAATCCTTTGCGCCGACGCCTTCCACGTTTAATGTCGCGGCCCCTGTGTTAGTTCTGTCAAGCCTTACGTTGTAAACATCGCCACTTGTATAAGCCGTAACGTCAGCTACCGCGATTGTATAGGCATTACTCGAACCCGCCGTTTCGTACACCGTACCAGTGGCTTTTTCAACCACCGCTACCGCCGCATCAACTTCTTCAATAGCTGCCTGTGTGTTTGTTGCCGCAATGCGGGCAGTGGGTGTAAACGCAACCGTTGATGCGCCGCCGCCCGTACTGTGAACGTTAGCAGGGTCAATCGTATATAACGTAGCGTCTGCCGTGGTTTTAACAACAACTTTCAAATCGGTAGTATCCGCTGAATAGACCGCCGCGAAAACCCCCGCGCTATCCGCGACAACAGGGCTAGGATGGGCAACCGACAATGCTTTGTCCGTATATACGGTTTGCAAGTCTGTCGTGCCGGTATCGTAGAAATACGCCTTTGCCCCCGCTGAAGGCTGGTGGTTCGTATCCAAAGCTATGTTCGGGTTGTAAAATACAGTGTTACTCATTTTCTTCCTCGCCTACGTTAGCCGCTGCCCCAGTTAAGTATGGAGCAAGCTTTGACCTTACAGATTTTGGTATATTCATTTTTTTAGGTTCAAGCAATAGCGCACGGAAAAGAGCTGGGTCTTCAACCGCATCCATTAGGAGTTGCCGCGCCCTGTCGTTGGTCAAATTGTGCAACAGTTTCTTCGCTCTTGTGGTTGCGATATTGGCGGTTTGCATTGAGCCGCCTAAAGAACCGCCGCCCAGCGCCCCACCGTGTCGTGCCGCCGCCACCCTAACAACAACTTCCACAAGTTTATTCGCAGGGCTATCAAGAACAGACGATACGGTTTCACCCGACACCGCATCCAACTTAGAAACCTCTGTGGACAATCTGTTCATTCTGTTTAGTTCAGCGTTAGAAAACACCTGCCGCATTGCGACACCTAGTTTTTTGTCGTTCATTAACGCTTTAAATTGCTTGCCTGAAAATTCGCCCTTTACAGAGTTCTTAATCAAGTAACCAGTAAAAGCATCTTTAACGCCAGCCAAAGCTGCCCCCGTAGGGTCTTTTTTCGCCGTAGAAACAATGGTTCTTGCCGTTCTGACTGGGTCGTCTGCCCCAAGAATTGACAGCACTGCCTTTTCTTCTTGACCGACATTAAACCTCGCTGGTGATGATTCCATTGCTATTAGTTTTGCCCTAGCCGCCGATTTAACAACAAACGCATCGGCAACAGACCTGTTGTGCAATGCCCTTGTTATTTCTTTCCGCATAGCTGGAAATGTTTTTAAAAGTTCGCGGTTTTCACGAAAAAACGCTTTGGCTTTTTCAGGCGTAAAGTCGCCACCTTCATTAAACGCGCTATCAAGAAACTTGGCCCTCATGTGTTCTTGCATTTCAACTTGAGAAGCTGGTGACGCTTTTCTTATATCGTCTGCGTCAACCTTAGCCTGCACCCCGCCCTTGCCTATTGTACGCTTCAACGCTGCTTCAGGGGCGATAGCTTCACCGCCTTCTATATTCCGCTTTAAAATATCCCCAACTGCGCCTTGGTCAAAAGTTTCATGTAATGCGCGGCTATATGTTCTTGCGTCATTTATAGCCTTACCAACTGGTGTTTTACCAGCCTTCGCCCCAAGATCGTCAAGTATTGCGTCTGCAACGGTATTGGCTATCCTTGCTTTGTTCGGGTTCGTGTCAGTGCCTGCCATTGCTGATCTTGAAACCCTGCGCATTTCTGAATAAAGCCCATGCAATTCTTTGACTGTCGTTTCGTCACCAAGAACCCCATCTTTACCGAATGCCGCCCTTAAATCGTCTGGTATATCCCCGCGCTGCGCCCACGCTCCATCATCAATTAGTTTTTTAACGTTCGCACGTGTGCTTTTAGTTGAAACCTTAGCCCCTCTAGGCACCAACCCCCATAAGCGTTTTTCTTCCGTAAGTTCTTCCGCAAGTGCCGATTTTATACCCTCAACCATTCGCGCAGAATTATTAGATTCCGCCACGGTTGACCCCTGCGTGTTGACCGCTTTGGTCGCCAATTCGATTTGAGCTTCCATCTTTTCGCTCATAGACGCTTTAGCTTGGTTTAACTGCTTAGTGAAAAACTTACGCGCGTCCTTTACATCGCCGCCAATGCCTTTAAGGATAGACTGCGCCTCTGCGCGGCTAGCAGATTCTCGTGCCGCAAGCCTTTCGCGCAATAAAGGATTTTCATGTGCCGCTTGTTTCTCTAAAGCTAATAGGTTCGGGTCTTGCAGTTGGCGAGCTGGCGTTAAGCCCAAGTCGCTTTGTGATTCTAATTGGCCCGCCATACGAACAGCCCGATCGTCGCCACCCATAAGGTCACGCGCACGTTGACCAGCTACTTCACGCGCCCCTGCTTCTGTCATTGGCACCATGGCACGCTTAGCGTCACGGGCTACATGCTTGGCGGTTCTAACCGCCGCACCAGCCACGGGCATTTTGTCTACTGCTTTCGCCGCCAATCGCCCCGCACCCTTAGCACCAGCCACGCCCGCCGGTATCGCAAGAGGCGAACCCATCTCCACTACGTCCTGCACCCATTTTGGTGCGCCAGCTTCTTCTGCGCTTTCTCTCGCGCCGCCGCTAATCGCGCCTGAAATAGCTTCAAGACTAAGCCCTGTTACACTCGCTAAAGACGCCAGTGCATCTTTAGCAATAGCACCAGATACGCCGCCCGCTGCGCTTACCATTTGTAACCCTTTAGCAACGGGTAATATTGCCGCCATTGCGTTCCCCGTGCCTCGGCCCATGCCTTCAAGAACACCTTCAGGTGGTCTATCCGCTACATCAATTCCGAAGTAGTCCATTGCATCTTTGATGCCCTTAACGGCAGACCCAGTTACAGGCATATCAACGCCACCGATAGTATTCGCCTTATCAAATGGGTTAATCACATCAACCACGCCGCCAACGCTTTCAGCGATTCCAGCGTTTGCTTGCGCCGCAAATCCTCCGCCGCTGCCTTGCGCTACGTCATTAGCCCCCCAGCCTTTTTTTACTATAGTATCATTTGCGCCGAAACCAGCCATTATTACGGCTCCCCTTTGATGTACTCTACGCCGTCACGCAGGTATTTCTCACCTACATCTAGTTTCTTGAACTGTTCAAACGTTACTTCCTTGGCTACTTCTGATTTGTTCATAGACCTAAGAATAGTGTCGTAATCAGTTCTTATAGAAACAAGATCGCCAATTTTCTTATTCGCAGCGGACACCTCCAACGGCCTGTACTTTGATTTATTGTTCACAATATCCTGGTTCAGACGTAAAGCCTCATTTATTAGATCCCTAGTTTGGGATAGTTTTATTTTGGCCTTGCCTTCACCCATCATTATTTGTTTAGGCTTTGCGGTTATCTCGTCGAGCATTTGCATAATATGCACACTTGGGCGGCCAGGGAAAGCATCTGCAAGTAGGATTTTAGTTCTTACTTCAAGATTTGTTACCGCCTGTATCCCCCTTTCGGTTTCCTCATTAGGAAGATCAACGCCGATTATATCCGCCGCCGTGTTGAAGAAGGAATCGACTGCGCCACCTAGACCAAATGAACCAGCGTAGTCAGCACCTTGCGGGATAGCCCCGACATCCGATGCTTGCGTCGGGTCATTAACTGTTGGTGCCTCAACCACTTGGGCCGGTACCTCTGCAACATCCGCGTCACCGTCGAAAACGACTTTTCCGCTTGATTTATCAACAACCTGAACCACCCCGCTAATAGGGTGCCGACTCGTCGCGTAAACGCCGTCTTCTATTTTTTGGGCGATGTCTTGCGGAATACCGTTTGCCACAGACCTTGCTATCGCGGCTTCCGCTGATGTGAGCGATGGCACTTTAGGCGGGCCTTTAGAAATAGGTTCGTTAGTTTCACCTGAATATCTAACCCCGTCTAACGTGTAATCAGCAGGTGTTTCTACCTTGTCTCGATCTGCAATTTGTGATTGCAAGTTTTCCGTCTGCGCTTGCTTGTATTGCAAATCTGCCGCGTCTTGCGGGTCAGTTGAAGCCCTACCGCTCCATTTTGTGCCAGTGGCGTTAGCTACTTGCATTCCAGCCGTTTCGATATTTTCATAAGACAGATCAATACCAGCGTCATTAAATCTCTGCACAGTTTCAGGCTTCAAAACGCCACCAAGCGCGTTGTTAAACGCTACGGATGGGTTCTCCTGTTTGTCTGCCCAGTCGCGCAACTGCTCAACATTGCCCATACTTGTTTGGATCGACGCCAATTCTTTTTCCCGTTGGCGTGCTTGCCCTGCTTGTGCCGCACGCGCCGCCATTGCCTTCTTCTGATCAAAATGGCCTTTTAATGCCATTGCCCCTTCAAGGTCGTGTTGCGAATATGCCTCCAGCGCACCCTCGTCACCAGAGTACAAGTCGGCACCGTAATCTTTAAGAAAGTTACGTTTTTCCTTTGCAGACTTTTGCTTGTCGAATACTTCACGGGCAGATACCCCGCGCGTAAACGAGCCTAAATAATCGGGCTTATCGCCCGCAAGTATAATGCTTGGATTTAACGCCGCCATTAGGTGAACCCTCCTAAGCCTGAACCGCCGAAGATTGGATTGTACACGCTACTGTTTCCTCCGCTACCGCCACCGAAGAATCCGTAAGCCCCAAGTCCAGTGCTTATGCCCTGTTGTATAGCGTTACCCTGACCAATGGCACCCGCCGCCTGTGCGTTGCCTAAATTGCCGTACGCTTGGCTTCCTGCCGCCACGTTATTTGCCCCCGCTTGCTGTGTTAGACCAGTCGCCTGCAATCCTTGCCCAGCTAGGCCAGAAAGCCGGTTTAGCTGCGTATTGACCTCGCTAGAAGTTAACCCCTGCCTAAAACGCTCAAGCGAACCAAGCGTTGCACCAGAGTACAAGCCGCCGCGTCCAGCCGCGCCGCTTTCAATCGTGTCCCGACCTGCGCCCAACTGATAAAGGTAGTTCGGGGTTTCCTGTAATCCCTCATAACCTTCTGGCTTATCGCCAAGGCCAATGTTGTATTGATACGCATCTAGTGCGCTTTTGCCCGCGTCCCTATAGGGTGCCGCATCTTCGCGCGATTGGTCATATTGCTTTTGCGCCAATGCAAGCTGGTTATTGGCCGCACGTTCTTGCGCTTTTGCCGCTTTTTTAGATGAACTAGCCCCAAGTAAGGCAGAACCAACCCCTAATATTGCACTAAAACACATTATAACAACCTTTTGTAAACTTGCTCGTCAAGGGAATATCCCTGTTTTTCTAGGTATTTGCCAATTTTCGGAGTTGCACTTCTATGTGAAAACCGAACTTCATTAACGCCTAATTCTTTGGCGCGGTCTGTAAAGGCTTTCATAAGTTTATAACCTTTACCATCTTTTGCATACCAATACAATTCCAAACACACCAACCAAGCCTTATTTACTACAGTTGGCATTACAAAGCCGCAAATAAGCCCTTTTCCGCTAACAAGAACAATCGCGGAGTCACCTTCGATCATACCGCGCATAAAGTCGTACACATCACCACGCACAAACCCTTGAGGCTGTTCAGCCCCAGAGTGAAATTCTTGCAATAGATCGACTATCATGGGCAAGTCGGCAATGGTCGCTTCTCTTATCATGGCTCAAGCACCACCAGGCGATCTTCGTGGTCTTGCAGCGTCCTGATCACCAACTGGAAATAAAGAAGTCCGTCAATCGTTAACCTGCCGTCTTTATCGACGTATTTCTCAATGTTTGTTGGCTCTTTTGCTTGTATTGACATTTTACCCGATCCTTACGTTGGCTTGAGAATAAATGTTTATATCCGTTGCGTCAGTTATTGATACCTCTATAGAAAAGTTTCTATACCTACCCAAAGCCCGTAACACCGTTCGCAATTCACGCTCGCCTGTCTTGCCAGCCGATCTGGTCATTAGTGGCCCGTAAACCCTACCACCGTCGCGCGATACTCTAAACATTATCGTCGTGTCATTATTGGATTCACCAAAGTTGCCCAAGAACTCCGCTTCAGAAACGGAAAACTGTGCGCCGCTTAAATATAACGAAGATGAAACCATAACCCGCCTAAGAGGGTCGGTTATATCAGTGTTGGTGCGTGACATTTTGTAAACAGTGCCGTCAATGGTAGCGCAATAATAATTACCCCATGCGTGAACCGCAGCAACAACGTCCCACGGGCCATCCGCTACGCCCGTTGATCTTTCAGCCCAAAGGCCGGTTGATATATCATAAATCCAAGAGGGACGGTTCGCAAAACGAATGACGCAAAACCTGTGGCCACGATCCTCGTAGTAAAAGCAATGCGTTGGCGTTTCCGCGTTTATGGCTTCGTTAACAGCGGGGGTAGACACTGGCGACAATGCAGCCCCAGCCGACACATAAGCCACCTTATCATCGCCTATGAAGAATAACCCCGCCTCTGTTTTCGTGGCCAAATTAGCGGCGAGTAACCCCGTTTCAAGCGCACCGCCCGATATTCTGGAAAAAGCGTTTGCGTCGCTTAATCCCGTGTTGTACCAAACCTCTATTGAGTTTACGCCGAAAAACCAAAGATAAAGCCTGTCGGACAAAACGCGCAACGTCTTGTCGTTTTTGCTTTCGTTTGTTGCGAAAAACAACGCGTCGCGCGTTGTCGGGTCCGCTAACGTTGTCCATTCTAATTCATCGCCGTTTCGCTCTGTTAGAATTGTATAATGATCAAGGTGCGCAACGGTTCCAACTGACGATATACGCCCCCCGCTAGGCGTTGTCATGCTTGTACCATCCCATACGGAATACACACCATTTGCTGCTACGGTTACATAATCACCATTACTTGATATTGTTGTTGTTACACTGTCACCAACTACGTCAAGGTTATCAACGTTACCGCCCTCCGATATTGAAAACAGAGTGCCGCCGCTTACAACGTACAACTTGTTATTAAAAAACTCCATGGCCCTTACAATAGGGGTGTTGGTTGCTGCAAACGCTTCCCTGCCAAGAACTGAACGCAACAAAACTGGGCCTTTGCCATTTTGCGGGCCTGCCTCTGGGTACACGTTAATTAAGCGTGACGAATCAAAACCCGCATCGTCTGCAAGCCTACTTGATTGTGTTACAAATGTTATCTTTTCCATTGTTCAGACCCATATCTAGCTAACCCACCTTGCGAAGCACCACCCATCGCCGACCTGTTCATGGCGGCAAATGACCCAGCCCCAGGGGTGCCGTATCTTGGGAATCGCTTCCCAGTGGTTTCTTCGTAATGCCGCGCTAGTGCCAATGCTTGTTCTCGGTCTTTAATGTGGGTGGGGTTTCCTTTTTTATCCCACCATATCGAAGGTATGTTCCAAAAGCCGCCATCTGGTGCGTTTTCCGTGATTAGGTATTCCGTAGACGGCCCGCCAAGGCCTACGTCTTTAGGTATGTGCTTGCTAGGGTCAAACGGTTCAAACGATTCACCGCGACGCATAAACATTTCAACTGATTTAGAACCCATCGTAGAATCTAACAATAGTTTCACTGTCTGACGCAAGCCAACAATCTAATGCCTCTTTCGCGTCTGCGCGTATTGCCATTTTTCTTTCGGAAGAACCGTAAGTATGCGTAAGGCGTTTGCCAAGGTTTAGCACAACCGCGTCGTATGCCTCCGCTGGTATATCAATAACATCGTCCTCGTCGCTAATATCTTCGTATTCGCGCTCATAGGTTATTTCCGCCGTTTCAGTTGTTACCGACGCAATGACAGGCCAAAAGTTTATAACAGCCGATTCTCTTTGCTTGTCGTAGTAGAAATTTGTTGGAATCCCCTGCGAAGTCTTTATCGGCAACTCGTCGTATTCTTGGCGCGATAACTCATTCATTGGCAATTCTGTACCGTTGGCGTCCTTGTATCGTACATTTAAGATTTTCATTGGCCTAACAGGTGACATAGTGTGCGCCGCCGTGTCTGCAACTAAAGTCAAACTTTGTTGCGCGACAAGGCTTTGCAAGTAACCTTGGCTTTGCCAAGATTTCATCAGTCGGTTTAAGTGCCGAATACCGTGCGCCATAGCCACCGCGTCAGCGGCTTGGCCAAGCGTGCCGGCTTCAATATCCAATAACGCATCTTGCACGATTGTTCTAACTGTATTTGTGCCTGTGACTGCCATGTGTAACTCCTAAAGAAATTCGTCGTCTGTTTCTGGCCTAACCCAAGGCGGTGTTTGCTTGTCTGCTTTGCCTTTTACAAAATCTTGCGGGTGTCTAGGTTCCCAGCAATTATTCGTATTACCCCCGAAACAAGACCATATACCATTCCACTCTTTTCGCAAATCATCGCGCTTGTACTTAAACCCGCACCTGTCGCAAATTACGTTATTGCTACCGTGTAAGTAATGATCTGACTGTCCCATTATCTCAACGCGTCCCATTCCTTATAAGGCACGCCGTCAGGTGCCTTGACGTACACGGCCATAACTGAACCGCTAACATTGTTCGTTACAATAACACTAAGAGAGGCGTTACGCCACCCCTGTACCCTACCTGTAAATGGCATGTGAATATAAACAGGCGCGTCCGTTACGACTGGTTTTAAAATAAGGCTGGTGTCCGTTCCGTCAGTCCATCTGACTTCGACAGATCCGCCGTTTACCTTGTCACCCGTTATCACCAAATCTGTCAGCAATAAAGAACCTTCGGAATCTGGCGCAACAAGTTCTGTTGTGCCTGAAGATGTGAAGGAAATAGACCTAAAGGTTCCGTGGGTTCCCGCTGGTGTAGTTGTCAATAAAGCCCGTTCACGCCCAGTCAACCTGCGACTTGACAGCCAGTAGTCCTCGACATCCACTGCCACATGGTCAATGGGGTCAACTAGCGTAGTCTTTATCACTTACTTATCCACCATCATTATTGTTGCCCGTGCATAGGCGTTGCCCGCCGTGGATGTGCCAACATAACGAACCTCAAGCGTATCGTTTAAGCCAAGGATGATAGACCCTTCTTTATTATATGAAAGCCTGTCGTTGCCCGCGCTCGGATACCATTTGTCAAAACTAACAAATGTACCAGCCATTGTTGGCGTTGTTCCCGCGCCGCTTGTCGCGGTGAACGTCGCAGCGACGCCGCTGCCCCTGTTCATGTTAGCTGGTTCTACCACTGTGCCATTTGCACTTACTGTGCGGTCAAAGCCCAACTCGAAATAATTGGTTAGAAGGTTTGATGCGTTAGCCCCGACCAGTTGGGTGCGGATATATGAAATTACCATGTTGCGCTGTGGGTCGTCGTTTTTAAGGTGCAAAACTGTATGGGTCGCACTCGTTAGGGTTACGGAAACGCCTTCAGCTTGAAATGAGCGGCCAAACTCAGTTGAAATAAAATGCTGTTGCGAAATTACTTCAGACTTGGTTAAAATCTGGTTTTGTGGCGTAACTGTTGCCGCTGTGCCGTCCGAATGGTTCCTAAGTGTAACGTCCATTATACATTCTCCGTTTCATGACCAATGAGGGCAACGTAAATATTGCCCGCGCTTACCGCATTTGGTGTTATTTCAATACCAATGGACGTACCCTGCGGGATAACAAAATCAACACCAGCGAACAGGCGGGAATTGCCGTTTGTATAAAATTGTGCAATGTCAGTGCCGTTAGTGAATGTGTCACCCTCAACGCCCTTATAGAACAAGCCCGTCAATCCCGAAGGGTTCCCGAAATTACGATTGGCGTTCATATCACCGGCCACTGCGTTGTCAACAATCGACCCGCCTGAAGGGTCACGAATTACCTTGATTAAAACGGGGTCGTCAACAGTGCCGCCCATAGCCCCAACACCTACCGCCAGTGCTGTGATATGAAGTGACGTTAAGCCAGTATATTTGAAGTATGCAACCGCGCTTGTGCCAGCCGACGTTAGGGCTATGTCACCAGTGTTTAAGTTGTAACCGCGACCAAAGTCGCTTGCGTCGGCCTGTTGCGATATTGTAACAGCTTCAACAGTCAATCGGTTGTTTGTGTTAACTTTGGCAACACTACTGCCGCCAGTGCCGTCTTTTAGTCGTAGTTCGCTCATTTGCCCATTTCCATCAATAGTTTATTTGTTAGTCTAGCCTCGTCTAAAATCTGGTGTAACACTTCTGATATTAATTCACTTGCAGTGCCGCCAACATCCAGCGGGTTTTGCGCGTTGATACTCGCCCCAAGTTCGTCAACCTGCGTGACCTCTTGTGGGTTTTCTTGCTCGACAAATGCCCCAAGTTCGTCAACTATGATGACCTTTTGTGGCATTATGTTTTCACCATTTCTAAAATCACTGTGTACCCATCGCCCGCCAACGCGGTTTCAGTCGTGGTAAATAAAATATCCCCTGTTTTCCCCGCAACAACATTATTTACAACACCCCCATAACGCCGCAAATTAATCGTGTCACTTGTGTCTTGTGGCAGTCTCATAGCCTGCACATTGGTTTCCCCGTGCCAGTCTATCCGAACACCTATCCCGTTGGTCATAAATGTAACCTTGTCAATTCGCACCGTATCAGGGGCGCCTACCAACTCGGAAACATCAACCTTTTTAACTTCAGACTCGCCCGTACCGTCAGAAACATTCGTGAATTTCATCACGATATTTCGTTCACCGTCAACTAGAGTTTGTGATGTTACAGTATCGGCCAAAGCCAAACCTCCGTTAATTAGTAGGGCGGCACATATAGCCGCCCCTTAACGACTAGGAAGCCGTAATTTGAGCCGCTTGTAGTGCCGCGTTCAACTCTGTTACTTTATCAGAAAGACTTGCGATAGCGTTGCGAACTTCTGTTTGCGAATACGTGCCGCCGATTGCCGCGATAGTGTCAGTGCCAGTGCCGCCGCTGTTATCTGTAAGGTCAACAATAGCAGTAACGGCAACACCTGACGCGTTGTAAACCGGTGCGACGATTCCGTTTGGAAAGTTTGTAGTTGTCATGGGATTAACCCCTTATTAGCGTTTTAGTTTAGAAAAGGCGACAAACGCCGCCTGATCAAATTATACGTTTCCTGCGATTATGCGCCAGGTGAAGCGAAAATTGAACGCCAATCCGTCCAACCAACTGAATAACGCTCGATACATTTTGCTTTCGCATTTTCTGTATCAAAATCGTTATCGCGTGTGAACGCAAGCTTGGTACGGTCAAACATTGCCAAACCGTTTTCAACGTCCGTTTTAATGAACCATGCGTCCGTGTCTGTCAGGTAATGATTAACACTAAAGCCCTGTGGCATAATGCCCATAGAACGTAGAGCGTTTGTATCATTGTTTGCAGTACCGGATTGCAGTGCTGAACCCAAGATGCGCTGTGCTTCAAACTCCAAAGTTGCAGGGATGATCATTTTCTGCGCACGCGCAGCAATAGCCAAGCCTGTAGAGTTTTTCATTTGGTTAATTTGAATGATCAAATCTTCCAATGACGCCTCTGACAAATCCGCCGCCACAGTCAAGTGGTTAGACTGCGTGCCATTCTCGGTAACGTGTGCAGTTGATATTAACTCAACCTCATCGCCACCTGTATAGCTTGAGTTAAACGCACGGTTCAAAACGTTAGCTGAAACAGTTTCCTTGGTTGTACGCATGGAAAAAGCCAAAGACGCGGCACGATCACGGGATACTTTCTCGTAAAGGTTATCGTCGATTTCTTCTTTGGTCACAATGTAGCCTAAGCCGTACACGACGTGCGTGTAACGTGTGGTTGGGCCTTGTGAGTGACTATCGTAAGAAACGCCGGCACCCTGTGCCTTAGCTGGTGCAAGGCCGAAGGAAAGAGTTTCAACATCTTCCTCGTATGCCTTGCTAGACGATTTCACATCAAAGATTTCCATACATTCAAGTGGGTGCTTCTCGTAAGATGTACCCCAGAACTTGTTAACACCTGGCCATAGTGCCTTGGGGTGGTTGCCTGTTGTAATTACTGCCATGATTTATGCTCCTGCCTGTGCGTCAACGAAGAAATGGTTGTTTAAGCGAACCAATACTTTAGCGTTTGTGCCGATTTCGTTGTCTGCCCGTTGAGAAAGACCAAGAATGATAACATCTTCCGTACCGTCACCAGATGCGGTTGCGGTGTTGGTGTCAATTTCCATTGTGGAATTGCCGTAGACAGTAGACCCGCCCGTAAAGCCAGTAAGATCGGCAGTGTTGCCAATATTCGTAATAGCTAGTGCGCCGCCAACAGAATCTTCTTGGATTTCGAACATTTGGTTTGGATCGTCTGCAACCCATACATAACGAAGCGTTGAAGCCGCGCGGTATGTAAGAGAGTCAGCCGTAACCGGTTCAATCGCAACAATCGCGCCCAAAACGGCGTCCCCTGTAGAAACGTTACCTGTTACATCCATAACGCCATCAGCGTCAGCCGAGCCAGCGGGCTTTACAAGCCCACCAACATAAGCGGCTGTACCAGTAGCGGCTAAGAACACATACCGTGTCATTTTACCGCTAAAAGTACCCCCACCCATCGTATTAACGGGCCGTAGCCCTTTTGCATTGTCAGTGTTTGCCATGATTGGCCTCCGAAAAAATGAAGCGAAACACTAGCCCATTCGGATATTTGCGTCTGTTTTATAACGCGTTCCAGTGGGTGCTTCCGCATCTAGTTTGATTTGGTTCATATTTTCATCAATCTTCGCTTGTATTTCCTTCCTATCTGAAAGGTAAAACTCGCGTGGCTTTCGCAACAAGTATTGAAACTGTGGCGAACCGTCGGGATTGCTCCCCGTGTGTACTTTGTGAACGCTTTCGTCTTTTCTATCTAGCTTTTCACCAGAGCTGTTCACGTAGTCCCAATCTTGTTCATATAGTATTTGAAGCCTTGCACCGTAGTCGATTGCATAGCGAAACTCATACT
>Ga0070747_1000626_pt1 | contig 17250 bp, 18 predicted proteins | sample VirMetDEL_Mar_31_FD_77321 | JGI IMG/M metagenome (GOLD analysis project Ga0070747, IMG submission 77321) | Aqueous microbial communities from the Delaware River and Bay under freshwater to marine salinity gradient to study organic matter... | ecosystem: Environmental > Aquatic > Marine > Coastal... | reverse complement strand
TCTCAAATAATCGCGCATCTGATGGACCTAGAGCATGTTTTATGTCTCTGGAGGCTTACGGAGCATGTCACAAAACTGCTCTGCGCACCTTCAGACACACTTTTTAAAACCCGAAATGCCCTTAGGGGAAAGTGTGAAAAAACCACATGAAAAAACACATGCGATTTATATAAATTGGCTTAAAGTTTTGTTTTTCTAATATATTATAATGGAGACGAGAATTTGTTTTGTATGTGGAATTAATAAACCACTTAATATTATTAACTATGCTAAAAATTCATGTGGTTGGAAAGGAACTTGCAGAATATGCAAAAGTAAAAAAACTAAAACGGGAAGACTACACCACAAATATGACCCAGATTATAAAGAAATTTATAAATGTGGTTGTGGTTGTATGGTAAAATGGATGAGAAAAAACCGACATTTAAAATCAAAAAGACATATGAATTATCTTAAAGACTGTTGTGTGAATTGTGGTAACATAGGTTATATCACAGAAGACAATAGAGATTTAGGAAACTGCACGCCTGATTGTGTCAAATGCCATACAATGTTATGCGGTATATGTGCTGAACATGGGGATATTAATAGCCTTGAAGAGTTAGAATGCGGCAAAGGGTATGGATGCAATAAATAATTATAAAAGTTACTCAGAAGTGAAAACCTTAACTTCGTAGTAAATAATTAAAACTATATTTGTTTTATTTAACATTAAATAAAACAAATAAATAATTAAATATAGTTTATACAAATTGGCTTAAAGATTTGTTTTTTTAATATATTATAATAGATGTGTAAAACTTGCTATGGAATATTAGGACTAAGCGGAAAAATGAATATTGGAGCTCAATTAAATTATGAATTATGTGAAAGATATGAGTTAAAAGAAGAACCATATAACGAGGATCACAAACACTGTATATGCGGACATTTTATTAAAAATCTTTTTTATATTAGACATAAAATAAATGGTACTATATATATAATTGGTAGTGATTGTATCGAAATGTTATTTCCGGAGAATGACGAATTAATTAAATTAGTAACATATAATTTATGTAGAGAATGTGACAAAAATGTAAAAAATTTAAAATCTCATTATAAATCGGCAAAACATAAAAAAAATGCTAAATATGCATGTTGTGTCATATGTCATGAACAAACGGTACGTAAGAAAAGTAATAACAAAAAATGTAATAAATGTATTATACACAAGAGAGAGAATACATGTAAACAGTGTAAGAAGTGGAACATAAATGATACATTTGATGATATTTGTAATGTTTGTGTGAACCTAAATAAAGAAAGATATGTTATGAAAATGAGTAAAACACATAGACAGTGTGAATATTGTTCAGAATATAAAATTAAATTAACGACAGATGAGAAATGGCAGTATTGTTATGACTGCAATGTTAAAAATATTAGTTGTCCGCAAGATTGCGGAGATTATATAAATTTTAGACAGATGGAAAAGTATAAACGATGTTATAAATGTTTTAAATCAAATACCCGTTATAAATAACAGTTTATTATAAAATAGACTTAAAGATTTAATATCTTAATATATTATAATGAAAGTTAAAAAAATATTGGCAGATGGAACAACGAAAATTTATACATATGATCAAACAAAATATAGAGAGAATAAGGGATTATATAATAAGGAACATGGAAAATATTATTTACATGGGATACCACATGGAGAATACGGAAAACAAAAATTAATGTGTGAGTGTGGGTGTGAAGTAGGTAGAAAAAGTATGAAAACACATAAAACATCGAAAAAACATATTAAATTATTGTCAGAATTAGACACCGAAAATAAAGATAGTTTTACAGAAAAAGAGACTTAAAGTTTTGTTTTTTCTAGTAATCATATGAATACTAGAAATTATTTAATTAAGGAATTAAAACAAATATTTGACATTAGAGAAAAAAGAAATTTAATGATTAATGAATTAATAGGAATGCGAGATTATGGTTTATATATTGAAGACTTTAGAGAGAGAGAAGAAATGAACGCCGAGGATGAACAAAGAACTAACGACCTATACAAAATTATTGAGGAAAAAAGAAAACGAAAAGTAATTAATGAATTATATGATTATTTCTATATAAATAAAACATATATTGATGATTTTAGAACATAAATTAATATCTATAATAATTATATAATGGACAGTGAATCAGATAGTGAATATGTATACTCGGATTCAGAGACAGACGAAGAAGAATATGAATATGTTAACCAAGTTGAATTAGAAGAAGATTTAAAAGATTTGTTAGATAATACATATGTTGAACCATCCACACAGGGTTTTGAGGTTCTACAATCTGAAGAATATAAACTATTAATCGCAAACATTAGAAAACCCAAATTAACTATAGATGATCTTAAAAAATAGTATTATAAATATATTATATCTAATATAATTATAATCATGCTATTCGAAAATAAAACATTTGTTAATTTCTCAGAATGTCCAGTTAAGATAAAAAAAGATAAAACGATTATTAGGAACTGTATTTTTAAAAGTCCTTGTAAGGGTTTCAAATTTGCAATATATCTCGAAGACGTAAAAGACTGTATTATAGAAGATTGTGTATTTATGGGATTTAAACAAAAAGGTTTGTGTATATTTCTAAACCGCAAAACCAATAAATCAAATAATCTAATAATTAGAAATTGTGAATTTATTAATTTATGGCCTGTTGATGGTGTTACAAATGGATTAGAGACAATACGTATTGGTACATCACATATGTCATTATCTAATTCCAATTCAATAATAGATAACTGCACGTTTATTAATTGTCAAGCCGAAAAAGAAGTAATTTCAATAAAGTCATGTGGAAATATAATTAAAAATAATGTATTTCATAATAGTCGTAGTCTTACGCTTCGGCATGGTAATGATAATCAAGTAATAAATAATACATTTGTGAGATCTGAAGGCATTCGAGTTTGTGGGGAAAATCATATACTTATGAAAAATATATTTTATGAATGTGAAAACAATATTTTGTTATTATATGGTCAAAAAGATCCAAAATTGAACGGATATGCACCAGTAAAAAACGTGAAAATCGATGAACAAAATACAAGCATATCAAACCATGTACAAAAACCATCATGTATTATTGAGCCCGATTTTTTAAAGATCTTCTAATACATTTAATGAGGCCGATACATCGCCGGTGGAGCTCCCCATTACACAAGAAATCGTCAATATATCATCTGTACCTATGAATAGATCCACATCATTTAAAGCGGTTGAAATAGAAGTATTAGAAGCTAAAGTTGTAGTGAATATGCGACCACCGCTACCGGCCGTTAATGTGCCAGATGTGTCTATTTCTAACTGCGATGATGTGGCACTTACATCAGCCCACGAAGGAGTGGTCAATGTTGGATTTAGTAAAATACGAATTGTGCAATTTCTATTACCGGAACTAGACATCGAAGCACTCAAATATTTAAGAAAGGTTTGTACGTGATTTTCGTGAGTCCCAAAAATGGTTTTAACTCTGATTGAAAATATTTGTTTTTCAGTGGTCGTGGCCGAAATATCGCCACTGAATGCATTTTTAATCCCAGAACTAATAATTTTACCTTCTGTAAAAGCAGCAAATGAACTTGATTTAACCACTATATCGGATGTTGTAGTATTGTTATCAGCGTATATGCAACAAGGTAGAGTAGCTAAAGCCATCGACGGTACAATATTTGCATTTGCGTATTCGATTTGATGGAATCTAACAAATCTACCTGTATTAGGATTTTCAATAGAAAAAGTTATAAGACCAAACCCGAGATACTGAAGCGAAATTTGAAATACTTGACCTTTGGTAAAATCAATAACTGGTAATGTCTCGGACCCGTCAAGAGGATCTATAAAACTATCTGAATAAGTCCAACTATCTACAGCTGAACCGCTTGTTTTAGTTCGTCGCATAATTCCAAATTGATTTCCATTGAATCCCACAAATAGACCGTCATATGAATCACCAAAACCAATATATTGCATTGTGTCTGAAATCCCAGCTGTAAAAATACTTGTAAACCGAATAACGATACCTTGCCCAGCTCGATATTTTATGCGCTTTATAGATTCCATAGCACTAACCGAACCAGTAGTAGTGCCAGTCGAAACTTTAGCCATTGACTGAGAGACAGACCTAGTAGCGGATCCAGTCGACGCGGATGTATTCCATAATCTATCATTAATAATATATGAAAAAGTATACTGAACCACTGGTGTTAGATTTGAAACCCGCAAATTTCCAAATGCCGACAAAGGACTTTTAATAGCAACCTGTAATTCATCGAATTGATTTGATCGAACATTAGAATATGTACCTTTTGAATTTTGGGCCACAATAATACTTCTAGTTAACATAGTTGTCATTGATGGACTTATAAAACTGGTTAAATCCAATACTTGCCCACTTAAAGCATTAGATAAAAGTTTAGTTTCGAATTTAAAATCTGTTTGATCACTTCCTGAGTTGTTCGTGAATTTATATTGAACAAAATCGCTAAAACACGGGGCACTGAATAATTTGAAACCATCACTTGCAACATATGGGATTGTCAACGATCTAATTATGTCTGTTCCGCCATGATTACCATGAAATATGAATTCCATACTTCCATCGTGTGAGGCTAAAACATGAGTTTGAATCTGATTATAGTTACTCATATCCAGTATAGTGCTATCAAAAACAGACCCATTTGTTAGTAAGGTATTTGTGGTAACAAGCATTTTAGTATTTTTAGTTAATTGCGAAATACCATTTTTTATACTTGAAGCATTCTCATTGATTTTATGTAACGTATGTTTTATGTTAGAATTTACTTTATACATTATATAATATAATATAAGATATAAAAATTAATATCTAATATAATAGTATATATGGATATTGCAAATGCCGAAATCAAAAAAGTTTATAAAATGACCGACGAACAAGCGGAAAAATCGAGAATTATTTTAACATGTGATTGGGCCTTGAATGGTGACAATCTGTTTTTCAAAGAAGAAGATAGTATGATAACTAGTAAATTCGCGAAGTGTAAAACACAGTATACAAACTATTCAACTTATGTAAATTGTTTTAATGATTCAAATGATGAATTTTGTTTTATCTTTCCTAACAATCGTTTTAAATATCATTTAAAAGATCGCTATACAACTTATGAACGAAATACATTATTAAATAAATTAACTGAAACGGATATTGGCAATTTACATAAGATCTATATATCGCAGCTTGAGTCTAACATAGGAAACCAAACACTTGAAAACATTACAGTCTCAGATAGAATTATACACGATGAAATATTGAGCAATTATGTGGAGTGCAAATGAATTAATTAAATTATAAATTATAATGTTATTAATTAAAATATTATGTCTGATCGTCCGCCTCGACGACATAAAAATGAGGCTTGACGGCAAAAGTAGAGCATATTTTAAGAGCATCTCCGGAAGTTGTACCAATATGTAAAAGGAAACTAGATGAGCCCGAACTTAACTTAGTCGTAAAATCAACCTCCCCGTTAACAGTTATAGTGCCGTAATCATCCTCTTGTCCTGTGGTATAATGTGATATAGAGTGACCAATTAATTGAGCTGTGGCCGATAAGTCATAAAATAACAAACAAACTACCATACTATTTGCCGTAATAGTGCTAGGATATTGAAAAGGAACAAAGCCTTTAACATAACATGTACCATGACAGTTATAACCAGAGTATGTAACGGTTTTAGTTCCCATAACAGTTAATCCACCAGATGTGGGGGCGCTATTATTGATCGTGATTGTGCTTGTAATTGTGGTATCTGTAGCAGCATTCGATACATATTTTTTACGTTTGTTATATAAATGTCTTAATTCAAGATTCGTTCCAGTTAATGTTGTTTTCGGCGATGTGCTACCGGTGTAATGATTAAATAAGAATTGCCCGCCTGTTGAGTTCCCATCGTCCTTTATAACTGTATGGCTTGATCCTGATAAATTCATAAATGTATTATTATTTACAATTGGATCGGTATTTACATTATCAAGATATACACCTCTAAAAACATCATCGAACATATTATTTAAAATATGACAATCTCCAGTATCTTTAATGTATAAAAATTCCTTATCAGTTGAACCAGATAACATGCCTTTGAAAATGCAATTACTTACGGTTGGATAAAATACCCCATCCTGAATTCTAGCGCGACTCTCGTCAGCACCCCCAGAACCACTATTAAGGAACACACAGGAATCAATAAGCATTCTATTACATGTTGTTAAAGAGGTACTGTGTCCTTGCATATCTAAATTAAAAGGTTGATGAATGTTTTGAAAGTTGCAATTTCTTACAATATTATCATTTATCTGAAAATCCGCATGGTCTTTCCCTGTCACGTCGGTACAATAAATTCCAACATTTGAGCCATCGCACTGAACATTTTCGATAACATTAAAGTTTGAGATAGGCAACAGATAAATAACATAATTTGTAAAGCCAGAATCAGTATTACTATAACCAGTAACAGATACATTACGAATAGTATTATATGAATCACCAGCGACATGCGATGTATTACCTATTTTTATTGCGGTATGTGTGCTTGCATCTGGTGTGGTAGCAACACCACCTATTAGTAAAGCACCATTAATTAAATTATCATTGCTTCCAATCCCGTGAAAGTCAAGGGCGCTGATTCTAGCATTAATATCTGTGAAATTAGAACATTTATTACCTTGAGCCGTTTGAAATAATAAACCATGTCTTGCCTGAACCGCGGTACAATTCGTTACAGTATTTGCACGACATCGATATAACGCGAATGCGTATGATTCCCCAGATGATACATGATCAGATGAACCAAAATAACAACCATCAATCATGCAATATAATGAAGTGTCAATCCTAAAACCATGACCTTTTGAAGTGGGTGTTAATCGCTGCGGGACTGTTGACATGTCGGTCTCACTATTGTAATTATCAGCTCCGGAAATTGTTGAGATTTTAGACCCTTTTGAATTGTGCAAGCCTAAATATTTATAGATTGTATCACTTTTTGATGTTGTGACGATACTAAAATTACCAGCTGAACTATTTTCAAATATAATTGTGTCCGTTGTATTATCCATAGTGACAGTGTATGTGTAACCGTTAGCCGAAACGCCAGTCATACCTATGGCCAATGTTTCCATTAGAGTGCCCATACTCCAGTATATATCACCACTAAACGTTAAATCATGTTCTAAACCTCCAACCGCTTCAGCAAAATAAAAATGTCTTTCAGTAGATGGAAGTAAAAAGTTTCCGGAGATATCCACACGCTCACCGGTATGTGTTTTTACATTTCCATTATAATCTGAAGGTTTGAACCCTAGAATGACAGAAACAGAACCCGCCACATAATTAATTTCAATATCCGGATCTGTCACACCTGCCGAAACTGTAATAGTTATCTTGCCGGTGAATTCTGAATAATCCACAACATAAACAGCCTCATTATACTGTAAAGCACTTTGAGCAGTTAAATTAGTTGATAGTAAAGTACACAATTCACTAATAATGTAATCACCTGTGGGTATTGTATAAGATATTGTTATATCTTCGTCTGTTACTTCCTTAATTGTTAATACATTTCCGACAGTTTCATTAACAATAATAGTCTTATTTCTTGAATTATTTAGAACACTACAATTTAACATAGAACAGTCAAATGAATTAATAAATAAATTACAATGAACATTTCTATTTGTTGGATGTTTCTTATGAATAATTCGAAAGTTTTCAAATTTGGTTTTAGTAGTTGGTTTCAGTTTAACAATGTATACTGGATGAGTCGTTGGTAAATAATTATGACTTAAAGCACTATCTACAGTTAATACATTTCCGGTTACATCTGTAATTCTGTTAATATCATCTCGATGTGTATTGTTAGATGTATTATTGGAATATGTTGTTTTAACAACTACGTAATCTTTTATTGTCACTACATCTCCTTTTTGAAATAATGAACCATCAGCAACCGTAAAGGAAGTATCACCGCGGTTCATTGTGTTGTCTGCTGTTGTAACTGACGAACTGTCCAAAATTGCTAATGTTGTTTTATCAGTGAATAAAGGTTGATCGTCAAAAACTGCTTGATAACTATGACTAAAATCATTTAAAAATGTAATAGTATTTGTTGCAACACCAGTTACAATATTAGTTTCATATTCGATAGCCCCAGAATTTGCTTCGTCATTTCGTCCTCGAATTTTAACAGAAACACCAACAGTTAAACCGTGTCCGGATTCCACATCCATAACGTTGTCACTTGTACTAACGTCAGCGCCTGCCATATCGATTAGGCCACTAGTTTCATAATATGACCCGAATGTACGTAAACCTCCATCACCATATATATAAATAGGACATTCGATGGCCAAGTGTACAGCCGAAGGAACCGTAACAATACCATGTAAAGCCATTCCGAATGCTGAGTTAATAACAACGTGAATCGCTTGGCCAATATCTCCATATGCATCTAATCCATCTTGTAATAATGTGGTATCGTCTGTTGTTCCATCTAAATTCAACCCTAAATCAGTTCCTGTCACAATAACTTCGTTTTGAGTTGAAACATTTGTGATATTATTAGCGTACACATTTGCATATGTATAACTGCTGCTTCCTAAATCAATGCTGTTATTTGTTGCTGGTATGATAGCACCAGATAATGCAGATGTACCAGCCAAATTAATTTTAGTTGATAACCCACTTGTATATAAATTTTTTGTTGTGTAATAATTTTCAAGATAACCAACAGTTACCGCCGTATCGTTTGACCTAACATAGATCGACATTTGTATATAGTATAAACTTAGATATTAAATCTATATTATATGTAATTATCTGTTACCAAGAGTACTTGGGTTTGCATCTGGATAAGCTCCTACTTTTAAGAAGTATATACGGCGTAGTTCAGATATTCTATTTAAATCTGGAAAAGAATTATAATGTTTCCCCGTTTCTAATTCAATTTTTTTTTTGTCCCGTATCTGTTTTTTTACTTTGTTTATCATATCACGTATTTCACTGTATTTTTTCATTCTTTCTTTAAATGTACCACCTAATGCACTAACTCTTTTTCGTTCTGCTTCACTTTCTGTTTTTCTTCTTTTTGATTTTGCACTCTCTGTTTCGTTTGTGATATGCTTTTTTTTTATGAATGGTTTAACCGAATATTTTTTTTGCCATTTTTTCATATCGTCCAATGATTTCTGTCTTTCTACTGATGGAACAGCTTTATTTTTAACAGCTTTCTTTTTAACGACTTTCTTTGCGACAGCTTTCTTGACTGCCTTCTTTACGACTGCTTTCTTTTTGACTGCTTTCTTTACGACTGCCTTCTTTACGACAGCTTTCTTTACGACAGCTTTCTTTTTATATGTTTTGCTAGCATCAGAAATAGCACACATATATGTGACATTATGTTTTTTTGCGTACGCTTTCACATGGTTAACCCATTCACTAGGCATTGTATAATATAAATTTAGATATTAATTTTATAGTATATTATATATAATTTTTATTATCAGTAGCCGGGTGGAAAAAGCCCGCCACCATCTCCAGCCGCTTTAAATGATCCACCCGAAGCTCCAAGGCCAGTCGTAAATGAACCTCCAGCCGCTTTAAATGATCCACCCGAAGCTCCAAGGCCAGTCGTAAATGAACCTCCAGCCGCTTTAAATGACCCCCCAGAAGCTCCAGACGAACCATGCCCACGAGCTGAAGCCAAAAGCATTTGATTTGCCAATTGTGCTTCTCTTCTACGATCTCTTGCAGATTTGGTTTTACGAATACCTACACCTCCTCCTTGTAAGTCCTTTAGTTCAGCCTTTAGTTTTGCAAGTTCTTGCACAACTTCCACACCTGTCTTAACTCCTTCGAGAATTTCTCCCCGATGTTTATATACTGCGGTACCTGCTTTTTTTAGACCTTTTGCAATATTTTTACCAACTTTTTTAAGAGTTTCTTTGAATTTGCCAGAGCCTCCACATTCTGAACATGTGTGAGCATCTGAACCTACTTGGCAATCACAATCATCACAACCAACACAGCCGCCTCGAAGTTCATCAAGACCTTCCTTTAATTGTTTAGCTTCATCCACATCCCCTCCTTTTAGCTGTTTAAGAACCATTGCGATTTCAAGTGCAGTTTTAGCACCTTTTGCGATATCTTTGCGATTATCCCAAACAAATTTCCCAGCTTTTCCTAATGCTTTTTTAACATCTTTTCCAAATCCACTTCCTTCAATACCTCTTTGACAAAGTTTAATTTCCATGCCTTTACCTTGTAACCGTCGTTTGAGTAGTCTATTAGCCCTTACTTTAGACAATAGTATGTGTGAATCACCGGTTAATGCATCCGCCTTCAGTCTTACCGAAAGACCTTTAGTTAGTCGCTTTATTTGTCGTTTAGTTAATTTAACTTTAACGTCAACTAATTCCGCCATAATAGTATATATTATTTACTTAGATAAAAAATACATTCTTATAGTTCATTTTAAATAAATTATAAAAATATCATCATTAATGAATATTTATGCGATCAGTGCCAGAAGAACGCCGGAAGACATCTTAAGGTCCATCACCTCCTGCCTCTCAAGCACAAACACAATGTCAGTAGAAGTCGCCAATTTAGTCATGTTATAAACAATTTCATTTGAAGTATCAACATTAATTCTGTCATCTGCAAATCTTTCAAGGTCATACACTGTAAGTCCTTGGTAATTCAACAGATAATCAACATAGTTAAGCTGTGATTTATTATCGTCAATGTGTTTAAGTTGCCGTTTAAGTTCTTCCCAATGTTCTTTTCTAGTTTCTAGAGGTGATTGAAAAAGATTAATGTTATTAATTCTAAGATTGGAAGTTAAAGGCCTAATAGGACAATTCATAGGGGCAGCGGAGGCAACATCAAGTTCAAGTTGTCCAGCGGTATACAGACATACCCATAGACGCTTAGGATTTACGGCCGAAGCTGTAACAAGTAGGCTTACTTTTTCGCTTTGATTTGCCAAAGATGTATATGTATCTGTAACATTGTATTTAATTTGTTTGGTATATCCTTTTGCCATTAGAGCATTAACACGGCTTGCATCAGAAGGTTGAAACTCAACTTTTCGGTAATACAGACGACATGCAGACCTAATAGCCATTGTTGCAACGCTTCCACCTGTAGGCGATTGAAGGACGCTAAACGTTTGTGAACTGTTATTGTGTGTCATAAATGTCATTTCAAAATCATCGTTAATAACTGGGAAATTAAGAGACTCGAAAAACGGGTGTAGCAGTCTAAGGGGAAGATGCAGAACCAAACTATACGAAGATACAGCCGGAGTTGCTCCGAAATCTGATTTACCAGCAAAGACAGCGGCACCAGAAGTGACAAAGTTAATTTTAGCACCATTTGCAACAGTTCCAGCAGTAAGAAGAACTGAAGAATTTGACCGGTATGCATAGTTTCCTTGCAGAAATGATGCACGATAGTAAAAACCCTTATTGTATACTGGATTTTTAGTGGCGGTTGCTACAAGTGCTTTTGATGCAGCCGTTCCAGCCGTTGGAGCCACCCAATGGGTTACAGGATCGACTGGGAGTAACTCAGACCCCATTAATTCCGAAATATCATTAGTTTCATCCTTAGCAAACCCTATTTCAGGGCCGTTTACCAAAGCCCATTCAACAGATTTACCGGTTAAAAGACGCAGATTGTTAATAAATTCAATGCTGGTATCGTTCATAACAGTTGTACCATTAAGTTTAACATGAATACCATAAATAGCACTCAAAAAAGATTGTTTGTATGCAAGCAGTTCGCCACCAGTATATAAGGTCCCACCAGTTATGCTGATAGGGATTGCTAGATAAGCATCATACCAACTCTTCCAAAAAGATCGAAGTTGCGATGTGCGAAAAACAATATTTCCTGCCGTATAACTTGCGTTATTGCTATCCTGAATATATTGAAATTCGGATGAGCGAAACTCATGATAATCGTCGTCTTCAAGTAAATTGTTAATCATAATTCTATCTTGTAATTTAGAACCCATAATGTATATATTATTAAATTAGATAATAATTTCATAATATACTATACTATAATTATAGTTAAAACTCTTGTATAGATCCGCCGTGTAAATTCTTCTTCTTATAGTTATATTTTTTTTTATATTTTGGTTTCCTGAAATCTGTTAAACATCTTCCAATTTCAGAAAGTAATTTATTGAGTTCTTGTTTAGTTATATCACTGTTATGTTCAATTTTCATTTCATTTGGTTCATCTGAGTCTTTAACCTCTGTTTTAACGTCTTCAATTTCGGTTTTTTCCACTTTTTTATCAGCGATATTTAATGCTTTCGATCTAGAAATTATATGTCGTTTGGCTTTATAAGTTCTTTCCATTATATTAAATAGATAAGATAAAAAAATTAGTGATTTCCATTTCGACATAACTTACTCTTGTGCTCTCTAATGGTCAATTCTATCTGAATAGTGCCATCCTTTATAATTAATTCTCGCCATTCTTGATCGAAAAATGAAACGGTTATAGTATCATACATACCTTCTAATATATTGTACCATGTGTATTGATTTGGTTCTATAATAATTTGACTTCCAACCCCTACATTAGCTGTGAACGTCTTAATTAAATTATCTTGCACATGAAACTTTGAATTATCAACAAGATTACATCTGACTAATACATTGCTAACAGGATGTATTACAGGGATGTTCGTTGAATTTACTTGATATGTACTAGTTTGTGAAACGGCGGGGTAACTACCAGCATTAAAACCAATAAGAAGACCAAAACCCTTTGTTGAATTGGAAGTTAATGACGGTACAACTAATAGTGTTGTTGAAGCTGTACCCGGGAACGTCATGGATGCGGGGTTAGTATAGCTTGCTGGTAATGATGTTGGAATAACTACAGAAGTTAAAGTTACGCTATAGTAAGTCGGGTTCTCCTCAAGCCTTAAAAAAAAATAATTGTCGCCATTCTCATCGACTAAATAATGTCCATTTTCAAACATCTGAAGTTGAATATAGGCGGATAAATCCGATACTGTATAGTTTCCAGCTGGTATTGTGATGCTATTACTTGATGCGTCATGCCATGTATAACTTACAGATTGATTTGCAAATGTGGCTGTTATATTGTCCCACGAATTGTATAAATAAAGAGATGATAAACATATTTGTAAATCTTCAAATCGTTGACCATGTGGTAATTTTAGAGCGAATCTGTTATTATCGCTATTGACTGTTGCATTCTGATTATTTATAATAATCGTATCCATTGTATATAAACTTATACTAGATATTAATATTAATTTATATTTGTCATATATTTTTGATGTATCTATATATCTGCAATTAATTGTTTTGTAATCTGAATAGCTTTACTAACTGTTAGAACACCTTTCTTAACTAATTCATTAATGATATTACTTAGTTCATTTCTGACTTTTCTTGAATCGTTGCCCGCTCTAATTTCTCCTACTAAAAGATCATATCTATGTACAACATCTTCAACATCATTCATAATAGCACCTCCTGTTGAACTTCGCCCCGTTTCAGATGCTTTTAAAAAATCTTTAATGTATTTCTTTTCATGTGCGTTAAGTGCCGATATATAAACATTTTTTACACCCCGTACCAGATTGAGAATAATATTTTTAAAATTAAGCGATACATTTCTTTTATTTTTAAAATTTCTGGGTTTATCAATAGTGTCTCTAAAACGTACACTCATTTCATTATTCTCTATTAATTTCTTTTGATCTATCTTAAATCTGCCAAAATCCAACCAAAAAGGAGGTTTACGGCCCCTCTTTTTTCCTCTCCCTTTTTCTTTATCTGGAAAGGACATAACCTCAAGAGCCTTAAAAAGTCCAGCTGACATATTTCTTTTTAAACTTGCTCTTAAATTATCACCAGATTCGACTTCAGAAAGAACTTTTTTAATTATCTTGTCCGATTTTTTATCATTGTTAACCAGAATCTTAAGATTTAGAAGAATATTTTTTGTTGCATTGCTTGTTTGAATAGGTGGCAATGAAATAGATGGAGTTTTAGTGACCTCTATAACGGGTGTTTCAGCAACTGGCGGTAATTTTATAGACAGAGGTAATTTTTTAGGTTCTTTTTTAGATATTATACCGCTTATACGTGCAATCTCATCTTCAAGTTTCTCTTGCTCCGATTTACTAAAACCAAGACGTTTTTTAGATTTCTCTATAAAATTCCCAATTTCTTCATTTAATTCATCGTCTACTAAATCATTAGTTTCAGCATCATTTAAACCGACCATACCTTTTAACCCCTCCACGCTTTTTAGGTCTTTACGTTTTCTTGCTTCCTTTTTCTTTGCTTCTTTTTTTTCTTTTTTTTCTTTTTCTCTTTTTAGTTTTTTTTTTATTTCTTTTCTTAATTCTTTTTCCGTTTTATGTTTCTTAATTTTTCTTAAATCACTATTAACAAGCGCTAGTACGTTACGTGCCTTTCTTGTTTCTTCTTCTCTAAGTACTTCCTCTCGTTTTGCCTGTTCTCGCATTGCTTCAACTCCACTTATACGTTTTTCGTATCTGGGCGGCTTAAATTTAGCTTTTTCGGTTTGCCTATTTTGTATGGTTTCCTCACTAATATCAAGCGCTTCTGAAATAGCTTTATTCCGTTCTACAAGAGCGTCAATTTTTTTATTAAATTGTTCGTCTTTATCTTCTTTTTTTGTGATGTAATCTGTCAATGGTTCATTTCCTAATTGTTCAGATCTATTTTTACTCATGAGACGTTTTAATTTATCATGTTCCATCTGAGCTTTTGCACGCAAATCAACAGTTCGCATATTTTGGTTTTTGGTTTTCTTTTTCGTAGGTTTGGGGTTTCTCCTCATTGTATATAACTAGATAACATATTAAAAAAAAAATATCAGCGATAAAAAAACTATTCTTATAACTAAAAAATAAAATTCTAGAAATAATAGCAATGTTATCATATAATTAATATATAAACTTATTATATACATGTTAAAAAGATTGGGCAGTAATACTATAGATAGATATTACTCAAATAATCCACGTTACGGCGGTTGGTGGAATAAAGACAAATTACCACCAGTTATCGACAGTAAATTTTATATTGTTAATATGGAAGATCACGGAGGCAATGGTACTCATTGGGTTATGATTTATAATTGTCGTAAAAACGGTTGTATTTATTATGATAGCTTCGGCATTCATCCTCCTTCGGACATCGTTAAATTTATTAAAACTAGTGGTAAACGTGCATTTATGTCTGATGTTGAAATGCAAAACATAAAAAGTGAATCTTGTGGATGGTATTGCATGAAAGTCATTGACTATCTTGAAAAAGGTTTGAAATTCTCAGATATATTACTTGATAAATTCTCGTTCGATACCATTGATAATGAAAAAGTTTTAAAAGGTGGAGGTGCTTTTAAAATAGGTAAAAAAATAAAAAACATTAAAAAGGGTTTCATATCTCGTGTGTCTGAATTTATTAAAGGTCCTCGTTTAAATGCGCCACCAGCTATCCGAAAAATGATGAGAAAGCAGGGAGATAAAGAGATTGTTTCGATTACTGTTTGTCGAACTCCTGTAAGCAGTATAGTTCAAAAGGCACTAAACCTTGTATCGCTTGGTACTTGGGAAAAGGCAAAAGCTAGAATTGATCATGATGATTTTTACCATTTATTTTTATTCTTCTCGTATGCTGATGGTTCCACATACCGTATTGAAAAAAATGAAGTAGTTGTAGTCACTAAAACCAACAAGAAAGAAGGGGCATGTATTAACGTCAATATGAATGGTCGTAAGATTAAAACAAAAGATTTTATTGAGAATGCCGAAAAAGAGAACCCTTTAACTTTCTGGTTATATAGTTCAAAAAATAATAACTGTCAAGTATTTGTTAGTGATGTTCTGAAATATAATGGACTGCTTACACCTGAAGTTGAGACATTCGTTAAGCAAAAAACTATTAAACTATTTGAACAAATGCCACAATACGTTGAAACCATCGCTAATATTGCAACTGATCTTGGCGCAAGAGCTGATATATTGATATCTGGCAAAGGTGTTTATAATTCGGTATATTGGGAATTCAAGAAACCAAAACGAACATTTTAAAATCTATCATTATTATATACAATACATGTCGTTCAAACCAGTGAATTATTATGACAAGTTGCCTAAAAAATATCAAAAAAAGGGCACAAATTATAAAAATTATCCGATGGTTAAAATTAAACTACCTTTTAGAATGCTTATTAATGGTACTTCTGGAAGTTCTAAAACTAATACAATGTTAAATATAATGAATAGTATAAATGCATTCACTCGTATTTTCCTATACGCTAAGGACTTGGAAGAGCCTTTATACGCTCATTTAATTGAGTGTTTGGAAGCACTTGAACAGCAATTAGACCGAAAAATATTAACATACTCTAATAATGTAGATGAGATCCCAAGCGCTGACGAGTTTGATAAAACCGAAACAAATTTAGTTATATTCGACGACCTTGTTACAGAAAATGCAAAGAAATTAAAGCCTGTTTCGGATTTGTTTATTAGAGGACGTAAAAAAAATATTTCATCAATATTTATTAGTCAATCTTATTTCACAACCCCTAAAATTATTAGACAGAATGTTAATTATATCATTCTTAAAAAAATTAATGGTAAGGGTGATCTTAGAAGAATCATAAACGAAAATAATATAGGAATTAGTGTTGATGAGGTGCAAGCCATGTACAATCATGTTATAAAGGCAGGTCAATTAAATTTCTTTTTGATTGATTTACTAACAGGTGAAGATAATTTAAAGTTTCGAATAAATTTCAAAGGTTTTTAATATCTTATGTTATAACATGCTGGCGATATTTACTATGTTAGCAACCATACTAAAAAATTTTAAATCAATAATAAATCAAATTATTGTAAAGTGTTCGTGTTCTTGTTCCTGTTGTGATGTTTCAGAAGACATTATAGAGATAGTAGGCGATGTAAACGACTTGATCGAGGATCTAACATCAGACCCCATTGATACCAAAGAAGAAGTACATGATATATTTAATGATATTGTAGAAATCATCAAAGATGTTAAACATTTAACCGATGATCTTACGAAAATGGATTAAACTATTTTCATTAAAAACAT
>Ga0070747_1000623_pt1 | contig 17259 bp, 30 predicted proteins | sample VirMetDEL_Mar_31_FD_77321 | JGI IMG/M metagenome (GOLD analysis project Ga0070747, IMG submission 77321) | Aqueous microbial communities from the Delaware River and Bay under freshwater to marine salinity gradient to study organic matter... | ecosystem: Environmental > Aquatic > Marine > Coastal... | reverse complement strand
CGGATTAGTTGGCTCCATGATTGACGCAGACCTACGGATCTCAGGAAGGGATGAAGTAGACCTTAGAGATTGGCATAGTACGGAGAAATACTTCAAGTCGCATGACATTGACACCGTAATCCATACAGCAGCCCGTGTCGGAGGCTTAGGAGCCAACCTGAATAACATGGCAGACTTCTATTACGACAACATACTAATTAACTCGAATGTTCTAGAAGCTTCTAGGAAGTACAATGTTAAACGGGTGGTATCGTTTTTATCAACCTGCATTTTTCCTGATGATGTGGAGTACCCCCTAACTGAAGATAAGCTACACCAAGGCGAACCTCACTCTTCAAACTTCGGGTATGCCTATGCCAAAAGAATGCTTGAGGTCCATAGCCGAGCGTTAAAGGTTCAACACGGTTTGGATTACATCTGTGTAATCCCTACTAATATTTATGGACCTCACGATAACTTCAACTTAGAAGACAGCCACGTTCTCCCAGCGTTGATTCATAAATGCTATTTGGCTAAGAGAGATAATACTGATTTGCATGTGTGGGGCAGTGGAAAGCCTTTACGAGAGTTTATTTTTTCCGAGGATGTGGGAAGGCTTACTAATCTAATTTGTGAAAACTACACGGGGACAGAACCGCTAATTTTGTCCACAAGCCAAGAGGTAAGCATTCGTGAAGCTGTTTGTGCTGTAGCTGAAGCCATGGGGTTTGAAGGCAACATTGTTTTCGATGATAGCAAACCAGATGGTCAGTATAGGAAGCCGACTTCAAATAGTAGGCTGCTGGATTTTGCACCCGAGTTTGAGTTTACCCCTTTTAAAGAAGGTGTAAAAAAGACCGTAGATTGGTTCGTAGAGAACTATCATAAGTGCAGAAAATGAGAAGAAAACTAAGAGCGTTTATTACAGGCATCAGCGGTCAAGATGGTTCCTATCTAGCCGAATTTCTGTTGGAGAAGGGTTACGAAGTATGGGGCCTTTTGCGGAGACACTCCGTCCCAGAGAATCAAACCAGTAGGCTTAATGAGATAGGCATCTTCAGCCACCCAAACCTAAAGTTAGTGTATGGGGATCTTCTAGATATGCCCTCCCTATTACACATTTTGCAAGATGCAAAGCCTGATGAAATCTACAACTTAGCAGCACAGTCGCATGTTAGAGTAAGTTACGACCAACCAGCCTTCACAACTATGGCTGATGCAAATGGAGTTCTTAACTTACTAGAGGCTGCTAGGGTTCTATGCCCACAGGTGAAGATTTACCAAGCAGGTTCTTCTGAGATGTATGGTAATGAGCATGACGAGGATGGTTATAGGCGCGAGACTACACTGATGAGGCCCGTTAGCCCCTATGCTTGTGCCAAGCTATACGCATATAACCTGTGTAGAGTTTATCGTTCTAGTTATAATATGTTTATCGCTAATGGCATTTTGTTTAACCATGAATCACCACGCCGAGGTCTAAACTTTGTAACTAATAAGATTGTAGATGGTGCTATAAAAATTAAGCAAGGCAAATTGAAGACGTTGGCTCTAGGTAATCTTGACGCTACCCGAGATTGGGGACACGCAAAGGATTATGTGAGAGCCATGTGGTTAATGTTACAACTTGACAATCCAGACGATTTTGTTTGTGCTATGGGTGAGTCTCACTCTGTTAGGGATCTATGTGGATTAGTATTCTCTAAGTTGCGACTGAACTACGAGGATCATATTACCATTGATCCAAAGTACTTTAGACCTACTGAGTTAACAGACTTAAAGGGTGACTGCACTAAATTAAAAAACCTCACGGGCTGGGAGCCTGAGTATTCTTTTGAAAGGATGATTGAAGAAATGGTGGATGCTCGACTATCATAAGGCCATGAGAGTAATCTACACTAAACTATCTAAGAATGCAAAGATTCCCCAGAGAGCAACTGAGGGGTCTGCTGCTTTTGATTTACATTCTGTAGAGAATGTGTTCATCCCACATGGGGAAACTGCGTTGGTTAGCACTGGCCTATCTATGGAGATTCCAAAAGGCTGGAAGGGTGAGATCTACTCACGAAGTGGGCTAGCTTCTAAGGGTATTTTTGTAGGCAATTCACCCGGTAAGATTGATTCAGATTACCGTGGGGAAATTAAGGTTATCATCCACAACACGCGGCGAGAGATTGTAGGTATTCATGCAGGTGACCGAATCGCACAGTTTGAGATCAACCCCGTCCATGACATTGAATGGGAAGAGGGGGAGCTAGACGAAACTGATAGAGGAGAGGGTGGCTTTGGTTCAACAGGTTCATAAGCATCAGACTATTGCTCTTAGTATGATCGTAAAGGACGAAGAAGAAGTAATTCTTCGTGCTTTAAACTCTGTTCGTCATATTGTAGATTACTACTGTATTTGTGATACAGGCTCTTCTGATAACACTGTCAAGATTATTAGAGATTACCTTAAGGAGAATAACTTTGAGGGTAAGGTGTACAAGCGCAACTGGGTAGACTTCGCTCATAACCGTACCGAAGCAATCGAGCGTGCGTCTGGTAAATGTGATTACATTATGACACTGGATGCGGATGAAGTTTTGGCTGTATATGACGGCGTTGAGCCAGACCTAAAAAAGAGGATTGTAGCTCTTCCTAAGTTGGAAAGTGATAGGATTAATGTAGATACTTGGCAACCCGCCATTACCTTTCAGCGGACTCAATTTATGAAGGATTCGGCTGGACCTTGGAGATGGGAATCACCTGTACATGAAGTTCCCGTTAGCCCCAACGAAAAATCTTTTGACACCTTATCTGGTGTTTGTGTAATTCCTCACAAGGATGGGGCTAGAGCTAAAGATTCTAACCGATTCTTATGGGATGCTTTTTACTTTGAGAAAGAGGTCGTAAAGAATCCCGAACATTGGAGAGCTTGGTTTTACTTAGGCCAATCCTACCACGATGCAGGTAGACTTGATCAAGCTGTCACTGCCTATTTACACAACGCCACCAATACTCAATGGGCTGAGGAGAAGGCTACATCTTACCTCAGAGTCGCTAGGATTAACCACCAGAGGCTACGGGATGGTTTTGATGCTGCGCTACCTTATTATTGGAAAAGCTATGATGCACACCCTAGGAGAGCAGAAGCAATCTATGAGATTATCAGGCATTATAGAAAACAGGAGATGTATATTTTGGGAGCTAAGTTAGCACCCCTTATGCTAGACACTCAAGTGTCTGGGGATTTACTCTTTGTAGAGACTGAGATTTATAATTGGAGAGCTAAAGACGAAGCATCCATTTGTTATTACTGGACATACCAGTTTGAAAAAGCTGTTAAATATGCGAAAGAAGCTTTACAGTTCCCCAACATACCTGAAGGGGAACGAGATCGAATCAAGACAAACTTAAAGCATTCTGAGGATGCATTAAATAAACAACAGCAGGCCAATGGAGGCTTACAGGAATTACTACAGAGGCGACAAATAAGTCAAGCCTGCAAGGAGACTAATTAGACATATGGAAAAGAGAAGAAGAGTAGAGTACATTTGGTTAGATGGAAATCACTCCCTACCAAAACTTAGATCTAAAACTAGATTTGTAGACGTTACGAACGAAGTTCCAAAATGGAACTTTGATGGAGGCTCAACTGAACAAGGTGACCTACTAGATTCTGATAGATGTCTGGTTCCCGTTAGAGCATACAAAGATCCATTCAACGAGGATGGTCTAATGGTGTTATGTGAAGTTGAGTACTACACTGGCGCACCACATGAATCTAATTCCCGAAAGCACTTGTATGGCTTAATGAAGGAATGTAGGGAAAGGGAGTACTTGACTGGCATGGAACAAGAATTCACCTTTATCAACCCCGCCAACATGGAACCTTTAGGCATGTTGCTTAGTCCGCAAGCCCAAGGGCAGTATTATTGTGGCGCAGGCTGTATGAATGTTATTGGTAGATTTATTGTTTCGGACTTTGAGAAGCGTTGCCTTGCTGCTGGTATCCACATTGATGGTATTAACGCGGAAGTTATGCCGGGACAATGGGAATGGCAGACGGCGGCACAAGATCCTCTCAAGACCGCTGATGACTTGTGGATGTCTAGGTATATTCTGGAGCGAGTCGCAGAGATTCACGCAGTAATTATCTCCTATGACCCGAAGCCTCACCCAGATATGAATGGTGCGGGATGTCATACTAATATCTCTACGAAGAAGATGCGGAAGAGGTTCGTCGATGATCATATAGATGATGCTTCATTTATACTGGAGGCAGATCACTTGGAACACATTAAGGTTTGCGGTGAGGGTGTTGAACGTAGGATGACTGGTGATTGTGAGACTTCAGACTTCAAGGAGTTTTCTTTGGGAATAGGCAATAGAGGAGCATCGGTTCGTATTCCCCAAAGAGTAGCCATTGACGGAAAGGGGTATCTTGAAGACCGCAGACCTTGTGCAAATATTGACCCCTATAAGGTGCTTTATTCGCTTATATCCTCACTAAATAAGTCAAAGATACTATAATAGGTCATGGATAACGCTGTATTAAAACGACTTAAGAACGCTGGTTTGCTGTCTGAGCAGGTGCCCGATCTGGGCTTTGTTGGGACTGGGAGCTATGCCCTGAATAAGATTATTTCAGGACAATATGATAAGGGCATCCCCATCGGAATGATTACTCAATTCCATGGAGAAGCCTCGACTGCTAAAACTGTTTTTGGTACGCATATTTTGAGGGAGGCACAAGAAAAGGGTTACTACTCTATGATGGTCGATTCGGAAAATGCGTATAACCCAAAGTTTGCTTCGCATCTGGGAATTGATCCAAAGAAGTTGATCTATGCTGCACCCGAAACTTTGGAGGATTGCTTCCAAGTTATCGAGGACACAATTGTTGCCATTCGTGAAACTGATAAGGATACCCCGATTGTGGTTGTCTACGATAGTATTGCGGTGTCACCATCAAAAGCAGAATACGAAGCAGAGAACTATGAGGGGAACAACATGCAGGGTGCGGTGAGAGCCAAATCTACTGGTGCTTGTTTGCGAAAGATCAACCCTCTAATGCGTAAGCATAAAGTGGCTCTGGTTATTATCAACCAAATCAGGAATAAAATTGGTGTAATGTATGGTAGCCCAGACACGATGGCAGCAGGTGGTAAGTCTCTGGAGTATTACCTTGGGGTAAATCTTAAGTGCATCTCTAATAAGACTAGTGATCTGCTAAAGGATGACAATAAGAATGTTATGGGTATTCAGGGAAGAGTTCGCAATACTAAGAACAAGTGTTCCATCCCATTTAGGGAGTGTGAGTTTGAGCTAAAGTATGACGAAGGATTGAACCCTTATTCTGGATTGCTCAAGCAGGTGGAGGACGAAGGTCTTGTAGAGCGTAACGGCGCATGGTATACGGTGAAGGAATCGGGTAAAAAGTTCCAATCCAAGGAGTTCGTAGAGTTGCTGCAACCCCCTGTAGATGCAGGGTTTACATCAATTGCGAAATTTCTTGGTCTTGAGGCTTGACATTCGGTGAAAACTTGCTATAATAGGTCACGAACAAAAGGAAATTGAACATGAGCAACACAAAAAAAGATAACACGGACAACTTCATGGAGGCTCTTACTTCCATGATTGATGACCTATTCAGTAATACTCTTTCCAATAAGGAGAAACCTATGCAAACCGAAAATGCTCCCGTTGTGGAGCAGACCGATAACTCTGTTTATGAGTCTATCGAAGATTATACTGCTAAGACTGGTAAGCGATTCCGCATGACCAAAGAGCAGAAGAACCGTAACCTTTCCCGTGAACAAGCCTTTACCGAAACCTTTGGAGATAACTAAGATGATTAAGAACGAAGAAATGATTCGTCAATACGCCCCCGCTGCTTTTGCTACTACCCCAGAAGAGGGTCGAGTATCTGACCGATACTCTTTCCTTCCCACCACTGACATCCTTGAGATCCTTCAGGATGAAGGTTGGACTGCGTGGAGAGCCGAGCAGGTAAAGTCCCGTACTTGGTCAAAGGAACACGCCAAGCACATTATCCGTCTTCGTCACGAAGACTTGAATGTTGAAGATTTTGGTGTTGGTGATTCCTTCCCCGAGATGCTTCTTATGAATGCTCACAACGGTCTGGGGGGCTACACCCTTCAGGGTGGTATCTTCCGCTTGATCTGCTCGAATGGAATGGTGATCTCGGAGTCGGACTTCGGTAAGATCCACATTCGCCACATCGGCTTTGAAGCCAAGCAGGTGCAGGATGCATCCCGTCAACTTATCGCTAATTCTTCGCAAATTGCGGAAAAGATTGATAACTGGCAGACTGTGCAGCTTACTTCCCGTGCCAAGCAGGACTTCTTTGCTGACGCTGCTCGTCTGCGTTGGGAGAACCCCTCTCAGGATCTAATCCATGAGGTGTCGAACATTCGCCGTGAAGCCGACCGTGGGGATGACCTGTGGCGCACGTTTAACGTAGCTCAGGAGAACCTCCTTCGTGGTGGTTTCCGTAACGGTGAGACGAACCGAATGGTCCGTCCCATCTCAAACATCCAGAAGGATGTAAAAATTAATTCGGAACTGTGGGATCTCGCTAGTACATATAGTGAGAGTCTTTCTCTCAACTAACCCCTGTTACTTTTTTTCTAAATGGGAGGGGGTTAGTATCCCCCTCCTTATTTTATACTATGAGCGATTTCGAAACTCCTCTTTACAGAGAATCGGACGGAACGTATATCTCGATAGCCCAAATGCATTTTTTCCTTAATAGGAAGGAAGGCAAGACTAAGTTTAAGAGTGGGCACGAAGACTTCTTCGAATACTATAACCTGTGTAGGGTATATAATTTAGTGTCTGAGATGATGAAAGAATCACCTGAGTGCGCTATAATGTATTGGGACGAAAAGCAAGGAGTAGTCTCAATGGGATTCCCTACTGATGGTTCAGTAGCAAAAGCCTTAGCAGGTATCGACCATGCTGGTGTAATAGATGATGACGATGAAGAGGATGATGATTTCGGAATCTTCAACAAGAAGCCTTGGGATAATGGGTAGAACATACAAACACGAAAAGGATTGGGGTCGCCCCCTTAAAAAGAAACCTGATAGAAAGAAGAGTAAGGAGCGATTACCGTTACCTACTCAAGATCGAGATAAGACTATTCAGGAGGACGAATATTCTGAGTATGATGATCTCGAACAAAAAACCTTAGATGAGGAGTTTTATGACAGACGCAATAGAAATTAATTATGATCCCATTGTGGACTGTGCATGGCTTCCTGATCAAGAGGTAAGACTGAGTGAGTATAACAAAATGATTACTCACTTTGTTCAACGCTATATTGCGGAGAAATTAGATGCCAAGCAACTACGTCCTGAAGAATTCCCCTATGGATCGCAACAGACTGCAAAAAGTCTGTAAATCACTCATTGATGAGGCTAACGAAGATAGAAAATTAGCCTTGGAAACACATCGCTTCTTCAGAGCGATGTTAGATGAGAACCCCCAAGATGGTACTGCAAAGAATTTGATGGTAGATTGCCTCAAGCTCGCGCAGACCTCTAAAACCAGCACCCTCAAGGTGGTCGATCTGCTTATTAAGCTAGAGGTTGCCATTTCTAAGGGTTCTGATAAAACTGAAACCGATTCCCTTTACGCGCAACTAGACAACTTATCAGACTAAATTGAACGACAAATTCTACAAAGTAATTTGTGAGGAGATCAACCTAGTTCTCCTTATTAAAAAGCTAACCATCAAAGATGAGCAGCGTGCATACTTCTCAATCCGTAAGAAGCTGCAAGATCTCGACAAACCAATCAGCATTGAGAGCTACATGTCTCATGTGATTAAGAGTTTCTTGCACAAGGCTGAGGAGTTCTACGGTAACCTGCCAGAAGATAGTGAGGATAGGTTGATGATTATTAAGGCAGTATACCTGTCAATCATTGAGGCTTATCCTCCGTTTGATCTTTCCTTTGTTTGCTCTGACCTAAACAACAGCACGTTCATGGATGATCTACTGGGTGACCAGAAGATCGCTGATTTGCTTGCAGAGAGAATGGGGGACGCTTCGGCATCACCTAGATCTCTCAAGTCTATCCGCACTCTGTCGGACGTTAAACAGCTTGACAAGTACCTTAAAAAGAATGTCATTGGGCAGGATGAGGCTATCGACAGTATGGTCAATGGCATGAAGCTCATCGCCAGCGGGTTGTATAAGAGTGGATCATTTTTCTTCATCGGACCTACAGGTGTAGGTAAGACTGAGCTTGCTAGGCTTACAGGAAATAAGTTCAGCGGGAAGTTTTGGAAGATTAACTGTGCTGAATATGCACAACCACATGAGTATGCCAAACTAATTGGTTCTCCTCCCGGTTATGTTGGGCATTCAGAAAAAAGCCTCATGGCTGAGAAGGCAGAGGAGTCTAATCGCTGGGTTATCCTGTTCGATGAGATTGAGAAAGCCCACCCCAAGTTCTATGATTTCTTGCTATCTCTTTTGGATGACGGAACAGCCACAGACAACATGGGCAGAGTATTAGATTTCTCTGAGTCAATCTTTATCTTTACTTCTAACCAAGGTATTAAAGACCTTAAGCTAGGTAAGACATTAGGTTTTGGTAATAATACTGTCACAGTAGACAAGTGTAAGGAAGAGATCACCAAGTCTGTTAAGAGTAAGTTCCCTGCGGAGTTTATGAACAGGATCGACAACTATGTATTCTTCAACACCCTTAAACCCAGTCATGTGAAGAAGATTGCAACTTTGTCTCTCAACAGTCTGCCTATTAAAAAGCATAAGATCTTGCTGGACTATATTGCAGAAAACGGATACTCAGAAGAGTATGGTGCTAGAAATATTAAGCGTTTCATTAAAAATAAGGTCGCCACAGTAGTTGCAGATGCGTTACTGGAGCGAAGACTTCCTATGAAAAAGGGTGACCTATACACTCCAAAGATCGTTGATGGAAAACTGACCCTCGCTGATCTGGAGAAAGATGAAATGACTATGGACCAAGCCGCAGGGTAGGCGTGTTACGCCTTTCGTGCATTTGGAACTTCGCTACCTTGCCCTCCTCTAAATTTATTTAGAGGGGGGCATTTTTTCCCAATGCTATATAATTATATGAAAAATCTACTCCTAGGGTTGTTTGTTTCGCTGCTACTAACCCCCGCAGCATTATCCCAAAGGGCTTGGCCCCAAGGCCCTAAAGAGGCTCACAGATCCCAGCCTAAAGTTGAGGTACTTATCCACAAGCAAGTTGTGGCTCTCAAGAGAGAAGTTGCCGAACTTAAAAGACAGGTGGCAGAATTAAAGAAGGTGAAGCACTCCCAACGTACCCAAAGGAAGCGTGTGTGGGGTGAAAAGAAGGTCGAGGCTCCTAAGAAGAGACGCAGAGTACCCTCTGCACCTCGACAGAGAAGAAGGCGTTGAATCTAATTAGTATACTGTAGATTCAGCAAACCCCTCTCAAAGAAATTTGAGAGGGGTTTTTATTTGAAAAGAGCACTAGACGATCTATTATATCACACAGGCCCTTAGCTCATCGGTTAGAGCGGCGTTCTTATATAGCGAAGGTGCGGAGTTCAATTCTCCGAGGGCCGACCATTCTACAACTTAAGGAGAAAATTATGGAAAACAGTATGGAAAAGTATGTTGCTAAAGCCCTTGAGGGTTACGAGCAGAATCACGCAGGTATTAGTGAAGCCATTGAGAAGATGGAGGCTCAGATTGATCAATATCGTGAGCATCAGGCTGAGATGCAAGAAGGTATTACTGAGATGAAGAAGCTTCTTGGTTTAGACGAAGAGGAATCTCTTCTCAAGGCAGTTTCTGACGAAGCGTGAAAATAGGTGGACGGAGAGTGGCGCAGTTTGGTAGCGCACCTGCTTTGGGAGCAGGGGGTCGTAGGTTCAAATCCTATCTCTCCGACCACACCATTTAATAAGGAAAACGGGGGAGTAGCCCAATCGGCAGAGGCAACAGACTTAAAATCTGTCAAGTGCGGGTTCGAGTCCCGCCTTCCCTACCACGCACTCGTAGCTCAGTTGGATAGAGCAATAGACTTCTAATCTATAGGTCATAGGTTCAAATCCTATCGAGTGTACCACACCACAATAACGATATGGCTTCCCAAAAAAAATTAGACCAAACTTACATGGCGATGGCAAAAGAGCTATCGAAACTGTCTTATGCAAATAGAAAAAAAGTTGGATGCCTTATTGTTAAGGACACTCAAATCATCTCAGAAGGGTACAATGGAACTCCAAAGGGGTTTCCAAATGAATGCGAATATAGATCCTACGTTGATGAAGAGTATACAAAGCCCGAAGTCCTTCACGCAGAGTCTAATGCCATTAGCAAGATTGCTCGATCTACCAACAGTTCTGATGGTGCTACTTTATATGTCACATTGGCTCCTTGTTTTGAGTGTGCTAAACTCATCATCCAGTCTGGTATAGCAAGAGTTTTATACGACGAGAACTATAATAAGAATGGGCTAGCCTTACTGCAACAAGCGGGGGTAGATGTCCACTGCATTAGGGAGTATGACGAACATGATTACGAAGAATTCGAAGGAGCACACTATAAAGGACAGTTTTGAAATACTGAATAAGTATTTACTAGAACGTAGAGAGAGGTGGTTGCAAATTTTGAACGAGGATTACAAAACTGATTCAGGTAGATCATTAGCTGAACATTCGAAGGGTAGGCTTTCCGCAATTACAGAGTTCATTGCATTTATTAACGCACTGGAAAAAAGAGATGAAGAATAAGTTTCAAGAGATTGGTGAAAAGGTTGGGACGCTTGTAGGCGACAAGCAAGCTGCATATGGAGACTCCTTCGGTAAGAGTGGTGAGTGTCTTAGGCAGATGTACCCTAACGGTATTAAGCCTGAGCAATATGATGATCTACTTACCATTGTTCGTATTCTAGATAAGCTCTTTAGGATCGCAAACGACCCTGATGCTTTTTCGGAGAATCCTTACCAAGACATTGTGGGGTATGGATTACTGGGGATGAAGCGAAGAGATGAGAACTAATCTTATTGTCGTAGATGATTTCTACACCAACGTAGATGATGTTAGGGAGTTTGCGCTTAGGGAAAACTTTGATGTAACTGGTAACTATCCCGGTGCTCGTACCAAAAGTTCAGTAAACGATTCCACCAAGGAAGCGATTGGTAGGATTGTTGAGCCTCACGGTGGTAAGATTATTAATTTCGGTGATTACGAAGGAACTCCCCTTTACTCTGGTTCTTTCCAGATGTGTACTCAAAGTTCTCGACGCACTTGGATTCATGCCGATAACTTTAACAATTGGGCTGGAATTATTTACCTTACTCCTGATGCCCCTGTAACTGGGGGAACGAAGTTCTACAAGTACGATAGGCTTAATGAAATGTACTCCGACAGGCAGGCTAATGAGATGCACGGAGAAGACTCGCAGGACTGGACCAAGTGGACACCCCATCTTACTGTGGGAAATGTTTACAATCGTGCTATCTTTTTCCGTAGCGACATGTACCATGCTTCTGTGGACTACTTTGGTAGAGATAATGATGATGGTAGGTTGATCCAAGTTTTCTTCTTGTCCACAGAATACTAAAATATTTAGGACAAAGTTGTTGACAAACCACGTTATTGTGGTATAATAGGCGCATGAACATCTTCGTACTAGATCGCGACCCCAAGGTCGCCGCCCGTATGCACTGTGATAAGCATGTTCCCAAGATGATCTTGGAGACTGCACAGATGCTTTCGACCGCTCACCACGTTTATGATACGCCACAAGCGCAATTTGTTTACAAAAAAGCTCACCTAAATCACCCTTGCACGATCTGGGTTCGTGAGTCAGTAGACAATTACAAGTGGACCTACGAATTATTTCGCGCTCTCAACAGTGAGTTCGAGGCTCGACGTAGCAAGACGCACTTGTCTTGGACCAAGCTATGCCAGCGTCTCGCTCAGACCCCTCCATTGCCCTCCTGTGGCCTTACACCGTTCGCACAGGCTATGCCGCCCGAATACAAGCAAGAGGACGCTGTGGAGGCTTACAGGGCTTACTACAGAGGCGACAAATCTGTGTTCGCCAAGTGGGAGTGGCCCACCGCGCAGACACCTAGTTGGTGGATTTCTTCAAAATTTCTGACGGAAGGGGCTTGACAGCAGCAGCAGACTGTGGTATAATAGGGGCATGACAAACGACGAAATAAAAGACGGCGACCGCGTGGAGATTTACTGGAATCTGCACAAGGATTGCTTTTCTGTCCGCAAGAACGGTCGAGTAGTGGACTACCTTTATGGTGGTGAAGACTACCTGACCCTTACGGATGTAAAGTTTGTTGTTCAACCTGCGGGGAGAGAGCGGGTACTTCGTGAGCGCAAGAAGAATGTTCATGCGTTCGTGCGAGGCACCGTCAGCCTCTCTTCTCCCGTAGCTTACCAACAAAAGGCCAGCTACAACCCCTACAAGATGGGTTCTTTTTTCACCAAGTTCGGGGGTAACTGCACCCCAGTCCATACCGCTCGTAGAGCAACCCTTACTGACCAAACTGTTTATATCAATCCTTAGGAGATTATGCCGAAGAAACCTAAAAATATTCAAGTGGAGCTTACACTCTCTTGGACCTTTAATGAGAAGGAGTGGGTTGAGGAGAAGGAGCACTTAGAAGAGTGCCGCAAGAACCCGATGATTATTGTCGGGGAAGACCTCATGCACACCCTTTTTATGTTGAACGAACTCTCTCGCCCTGACCTTAAACGCAAAAAAATTACATATGTTGACTGAAGAACAATGGTCTAAGATTGACCGAAAGTATGGCAAGCTCATGTACAAGATTAGCCACCAGATTAGTGGTGATGGTGCTACAGCTAACTTTGACGATAACCTGCAAGACATTCGCCTCTCAGCTATGGAGGCTGTGATGGGGTTTGAAAAGCAGAACGAGGGGGCTAACGGTAGCTTCGATGAGTTCTGGGGTAGCAAAGGCTTCGACCAGTATATTAAAACGGTAATGTGGACCAAGAAGAACAACAAGGGCGCGAAGATCACCAAGAAGGCTCCCATCCTCAAAGGAACTGTATCCACGGACAAGGAAGAGATCCTTGAGATTGAGGAATTTGTTGGAGACCCACAAGCCACTCTCTTCCTAGAGGAAATGTCTTATATACTCACACCCTTACAGCAGGAGATTGTTACCCTTGTGGTGCAAGACCCTACTTACATTAAGCCTAGCGGCAAGATGAACGTCAAGCGTCTGGCTGAAGAGCTAGCCCTCACTTGGTTCGAGACTGATAAACAGATCAAAGGTATCGGATCTTTAATGGAGAATGAGCTATAATATGTATGAATACAAGATTTTCGAGGCACCCACTAAAGAAAGAAATATTACGGTGCTCAACGCTCTGCTAGAATCATTATGCGATCACGGGTGGGAACCTGTGGAAGTAGATACCGAACTCATGCAGATACTTGCTAAGAGACTAAAAAATGAAACACTCCTTGATTAAAAGTTTGATCGGACTCCCTGTTTTGGGAGCAGTAATTATGGTCCTAGTTGCGGCTAGCCCAACGCAAAAACTAACCTACCCCCGCAGATGGATTCCTATGTGGGAAGGAAAGCGTGAGAGCATTATGATTCACACGGACAACATTGTCACCGTGAAGCCTATGTTTAACCCTAGTTTACTACTAAAAAGCAACAAGATTAAGAACTCACAGGCTGGGTTCCTCGAAGTTACACTCGCTTGCGGAGAAAAGCTAGAGATCTATGAACCTTTTGAAGAGTTTATGGAGCGCATTAGGAGGAGCCAATGATTAGTAATTGCGTAGACCTGTGGACTGAGATGGTAGGTTCACACGATTTAAATGAGGTACAAGCTAAAGCAGCAATAACAAATGCTCTCGATGAAGCAAACGGGATCGAGGTTTTGTTTGGCGAATCTGCAACAGGAGTATCCCTTAAAGGAATGTGTGCTGGATACACAGGCGCATTCACTAAGTATACTTTGAGTTGGGGCTTTAGCTACCCCCAGTTCAATAACATCTTGGCAGAAGCAAACAAGGAAGCTGTAGATGCTTATACGGAGATCAACCCGTAAAATTAGAAACATTCGAGGACACTTATGACATCATTAAATAAAAATAAAATGCTAGAAGCAGACACTAACATGATTAACGCAATTAATCTTGCAAGAGAGGCTGCAATTGGTCTGTTTGGAGAAATCTCCGAACTAGAGGAGAAGTTAGCAGCTAAGGAGCAAGACCCTGACGTTATTAAGCCCCCAGAAGCTCCTATTGCTGGGGAATCACAACAACTAACTCTAACTGTTGTACCTCAACAAGACAATAAAGGTTGGGGAGACGCAATCTTTTATAAGAATGATGAACCTTCTACTTTAAGAGATCAAGTAATTGTTTGTGGTGGAAGAAGTGGAATCATTAATGCTAAAAAGGAAGAGTTTAAAGTTGATTGGGATAATCTAACATTCACTCAAGGTCAGTATCCTACTGGATGGGGAGCTAGTGTTGGTAAGGTAGTAGGTGAGATTAAAAACTGTACCTTTGTTAAGCTAGGAGAGACTAAGGCTACTGCTTCAACAACTCCTAAAGACGGTCACAGTATTTACGCCAAGCCTAATGGAACTCTCTTAGTAGAGGGAAATAAGTTCTTATCCTGTGGTGGAAACTCTCAGTTCGCAGCTAGACCTTGGGAGCAAGATATGCCTCATGACGTAAAGGTAACATTCCGTAAGAACCTATGGGATAACTGCTCTTGGAATCCTACTGGTCATGGAGGCGGTGGATCTTTTAACATTGCTTTCTACGCTGGGTGTGAGGAAGGTTCTGAGGTTGTAGTTACTAACAACATTTTCCATAACGATGTTGCTTATCCCGGATACGAAGAATCAAAGAGTAACCCTTCGGCTAGAGGAGTTATAGCAATTTGGAACGAAGCTTGGTATCCTCCAGAGAAAGCTACAATTCAAGGTTTTGTACCAGACTCTAAGTACTTCGTAGAGTCTCTTAAGTTTAACGATAATGTTATTCGTACTATCCAAACTGATCGTTCTCCTATACAAATTAAAGGTTGTAAGAACATTGAGATTAAGAACTTAACTTTAGAGTACATCGAAGAAGTTTCTACTGAGAAAGCTTTTATTAGAATTGACCATGATCTTATGAATCCTGTAAGGGCTGAAAAGATTAGAATCGATCCTATTGATGCAGACGGTTGGATTGATTTCGCTGGTGAAAAGCACCTCTTACGTGATGGATTAAACTGGGATGCGTAGTGTTCTACAAGAACCAACAAACAAACAAATGAGTAAATTAATTAGTGTAGCATTGGGAAGCATCCTTCTGTTAGGATGTGATAGTGGAGTGAAAGGTGCTGGAAACAGTGGTGGTCCTCCTCCCCCTCCTACTTGTGACTATGAAGAAATCGAGTTCAATGATACTCCTGATTCTGCCAATTTCGTAAACATCCTCCCTGTTCTTGGTGCGGGAAATCATATCTGTGGAGATCTATTCAGTTGGGGACAAGGTATTGAGGGAGACATAGACACGTTCTATTTCTTTTTAAACCCTAACCTAGGACAAGAGACAATCTACTTTAATTTCGTGGTAGAGACAGAGTTCCCAGTTATCCCTGTAGTTAATCTATACAGAACGATCTATAATAATACTGGAGAGCCTACAGAAGACTACGAAGTACTAGGAATCTTTTATGGAGACCCCACAAGCCTAGTGGTATTAGACTTCCCGCTAGAGTATGAAGACCTCGTAAGTAATGATGTCTTCCTAGAACTAACAGCAGCCTCACCTTATCCAGTCGGTACCTTTGATTACAAAATAGACTACTGGAACTTTTAAACCATTTTGGAGCAATCATGATTAAACCCCTAAGAAATAATATTATCGTCAAGTTGTCAGAAGTATCCAATACCACTGAGAGTGGTATCATCCTAACTGAATCCGCAGTAGAGAAGCCCACTTATGGTGAGGTAATTGCTTGTGGGCCGGGACTTTTAGAGAACGGTAAAAGAATCCCCCTAGACATGAAGGTTGGAGACACAGTGATGTTTACACAATTTGCAGGTAAGGATCTAGTAGTAGATGGAGAGCCTGTAGTGATGATGCTAGACCAAGACGTATTTGCTATCGTATAGGAATAACATGGGCTACAGACCATTACGCGAAGGACTCACTATCAAGCAGTCTGGTATTGAAGGACTAGGACTATTCACAGAGGTAGACATCCCTAAGGACGAGTGCCTAGGCATCTCCCATTGGTTTATTGAGAACGAACTTCATCGTACTCCTTTGGGGGGATTTTACAACCATAGTGATGACCCTAACTGTTTTACAAAAGAACTAGGTGTGTGCGTCGAACTCCACACCAAGAGAGATATAAAAGCGGGGGAAGAACTGACTGCAATCTACACCGTCTGTCCACTAACACCAAGAGCTTGGATTTAATTAACGTGAACATTGTAGACAAACCATGGGGATGGGAAGAGATCATTGTCCTGAATGATAAGTATTGTCTCAAGAGACTACACATTAAAAAGGGCGAAAGATTATCCCTCCAGTACCATACACAGAAGAAGGAGACAATGATCCTAGAGGATGGTAGATGTGATGTATTAGTGAATGATATCATACATGACATGGTAGAGAATGAAGTACTCACAATCAATCCTATGGACATACACAGAGTGATAGCATACGAGGACTCAATCATCCTAGAGGTATCCACACCTGAAGTAGATGACACCGTTAGGATAGAAGATCACTACGGTAGAGTACGGAAAAAGGGATAAAAAATAAACAGAAACAGGAGAAAACAAGGCAAGCTAATTTAGTTCCAAGTTTTCTCCCACCTCCACAAAAGAACAAGAAAAGTCAAATTATGCATAATTGGAGCTTAATTCAGAACTGATTATAAGAAAAGTCAAATTAAAGCAAGTGTTTGCTTGAGGCTTCAACGAAATTCAAAATAAATTCCCACCAAATCCCCGTCCGTGGGAGTTTTTTTGGAACCTCAAGCTCAGACTAAATTCAGAAAAAAGCCCCGCGCCCCCTCAAAATAAATTTAAAATTGGTTTGGAGTTTACCTCAGACCGAACTATAATAAGGTCCAAAGCTACTCCTCTGAGCGGGAACTCTGAGGGACTTGTAAAAAAGTCAAATTAGCAAAAAACCCCCTTCTAAGCTCTGATGCCTAGAGGGGGGTTTTTTTTATATTGGTGGGCAATACTACCCTTACAAAAAAGTCAAAT
>Ga0070747_1000622_pt1 | contig 17263 bp, 23 predicted proteins | sample VirMetDEL_Mar_31_FD_77321 | JGI IMG/M metagenome (GOLD analysis project Ga0070747, IMG submission 77321) | Aqueous microbial communities from the Delaware River and Bay under freshwater to marine salinity gradient to study organic matter... | ecosystem: Environmental > Aquatic > Marine > Coastal... | reverse complement strand
ATCGAAACGTACATTGCTATCGGGGTGGATGCGGGGATCACAACCCTAAAATTTCCAGCGGCCTGAATAACTGCAACATTTGTCTCGCTATCTAGAACAGTCGCCTCGGTAGCAACAGTGTACGCGGTATAACCAATACCGTTAAAAACTTGAATATTGACAGTGTTGACAAGGTTGCTGAACAGCGAAACCTTGCCGCCACTAGACCCATCTCTGACGAGAAACTCGAGCGTTGTCTCGGCATCTTGGGTTCCATCTAATTTGTAATATAGTGACATGACTTACCTCGATAATAACTTTTTAGTTTAACCTTCAACAAGGCTAACGTGCGGACTAAAGACATCAAAAGAGCCAGTCAGCGGCTTAGCTGTTCCTGTTGTTCCAGACACGGATGCCGCTGCAATAAAAGTTTTTCCAGCTAAATAACCGCCAAGACTAGCGACTCCGGTGCCGTCACTGGCATTGCCTGCCCTGCTTGCAATGAATGCCGTACCCACGTTGTTGTTGGGTGCGCCTAAGTTTGTAAAGTCGCTGTCACCAACCTCTTTAATTGTATAAGTCCCGTTAAGCTCAATCAAAGCTATAGGCACGTCAATACCAACCGACGTGCCAGTGATTGTCAACCATTGCGCCTGCGTTGTATCTCCAGCACTGGAAATGACGTAAGCACCTCCTATGACAAGGCTATCGACATTCACAATTTGGTCGGGGGTCATGTAGCTAGAGTTTTCAGCAAAAAAGTAACTCACTCTGGCCTGTGCTATCTCCCCATCAATATATGTTGCCGGAACAGGAACATTGTAATTGTATTCCGTAAACTGAGAATAGTCTGCAATGTCAACGACATCCCTTACGGTGATCGTCGTGTCAACGCCGGTTGACTGGCTCATAAAGTCAGCCACGGCGAGCGAGGGGTCATTTGGCGGAGCGATCCCCCTGAAGTTAGCCGTGTTGGTGCGAGTGTTATCGCTGCCCGCTGCCCCGCTCACGGTGCCTTCAAATAGATCCAAATCAGCTTTGGTTGGGTACTGGGTACTGTTTCTGAAAACAATAACGTCTCGGGCCTGCTTTACGGCGGTATTGTTAACCTTCCACTCAACCAATATGCCAGCGAAGCTCTTTGGCCTCATTGGGTCTCTTGGGTCAAACCTAAACTGTCCGCCAACCTTTAAGAAATCGTTAGTGGTAAGGTTTGCATAATCAGCGGCGAGCACTGGAACCGATTGAGACCACTCGTGACGACACCAAAATTGGTCGTTATTTATACCAGTGTCTGCAATGTAATTCCAAGCATCACCAACGGATTGCGCGTTGGCATAAGTAACCGCAGCGTTGGTCATTGCGCCGACGTTTGGCTTTTCAGTCTGCGCTGTCTTGAGTACGGTATTGTCATAAGCCGAGCCTACTATCGGGAAAAAAGTACCCGAACCGTATTGCCGCAAAACGCGCTGCTGCAAGGCTGCACCAAATTGCGTATCGGGATAATTTGGCGATGACGCTAAGAAAATATTTCCAAGAAAACTTTTAAAGTCTTGCCCTGCGCCATGATTAACAATCAAGCTGCTAAAATGCTTCCATTGAAACTGCTGCGGGTTGGGTTCGCCTACATTTACGGTTCGATCTGTCAGGTCAAAGTTGGGCCAATTATCATACACAACACCATTAAAATAGGCGTTAGTATAGTCAAATAGAGCGTTGCGGAACTTATAGGATACAGTTGCAACATTATTTGTCGTGTCAGGCTCCGCACTGGTGAATGTGCTGGGCCAAGGGGCGAGCGGGTTCTCGGAAGCTCCTTTGCCTCCGGCCACAATGACATCAGTGCCAACTGCGTCAACAGCCAGCACTGATGTTGATATAACCCCGCCAGTCGTAATTGCCATCTTGAATTAGGTTGGTATTACGACGTTTGCCGCCTGAACATACTCAACAATAACATAACACTCGCCAGAGCCACCGTTTGCTGGTGTGATGCGAATACGCTTATCGTCTGTGCCGACATTAACCCAGTTTTTAACAATGGATGCGCTTGCCGTTGGCGCAATGTTCGTCTTACCGATGGCCGAGAGGGCGGTGCCAGTGGCCAGCGCGGTGGCTGCAACTACGCCCGTGCCAGCATTGTCATAGTCCCAGCCAACATCTACAGTGTTGGTCGCGGCAAAAACCGTGGTAACAAAAATATTGATACTCTTGATCAAAGAATTTGCTGGAATAACGATGGTGGTCGCTGCGCTGGTGTCGAGCGCGGTTTGAGTAAGTTGTGCCGAGACTTGTGACATCTCAACAAAACCAGTGTTAGCAATGTCTTCGCCAACTATTGAGCCTGTGGTGTGCTTGATTATTCCAGCCTTTATTGGGCCGGACACAGTAGTAGTACCCATGTCATTCTCCTGTCGTGGGTGAGTCTGCAAGTGCAGTCAGGATAAAGTAAAAAAGGCGACCCCGATAGAGGTCGCCTTGTTTTTTTAGCCGCCAGCGGAGCCGTAAACGCCGCGCCAGTCCGACCAGCCGAAACTATAACGCTCACGCGCTTTGTATCGGATATTACCTGTGCTGAAGTCAGGTTCCATATTTGTTTCCATCGAAGTTCTCTGGAACATTTTAAGACCTTCACCGCCTTCAGTGATTGTGGTGCAGAGGAAAAACGCTTCAGGGTCAGTCAGGTAGTGATTAACCATGTAGCCCTGCGGGAGGACTCCAGTATTTTTCATCGCATTGATGTCGTTGTCGGCAGTACCTGAACGTAGTGTAGAGTTCAAGATGCGGTCAGCAACAAAGTTTAGCTGAGGTGGAACAATCAGCTTGGTGGCTTGAACCGAGATGGTTAAACCTCGATCATCGGTGAATGTGCTGATGTCAATCAAAGCATCTTCTAGAGAGGCTTCGTTAAGATCAGACATAACCGTTGCACGGTTGGCAGCAGTTCCGCCGCCAGTCAATGGGTGCGCTGTGTTGATTAAAGAAACACCATCACCACCATTGTATCCACCAGTTGTGTTAAATGCGTTGTTTAAAATATCAGCGCCTTTAACTTCTTTGGTGTTAGCCATTGAGCGAGCTAACGCTTTAACATAGCGTTTTCCTAATGAGTCGTAGAGGTTATCTTCCACAGCTTCATCGGTTAACGAAAATGCTAATGCAATAGTCTCTGCTGTATAGCGAGAAGTCCAGCCTTCACCTGCATTATCAAACGCAACTGATTGGCCTTCGGTTTTTGTTGGAGCACTACCAAAGCCGGTGATTAACACCTCTTCTTCAAATGCTCGTTGAGAATCTTCAATAGTGAAGATGTCTGCATATTCTCGCGAATATGTGTCGTAACTTAAGCCAAACAAGGAGTTCAATCCCGGCTCTAACTCTTTTGCTAGTTGGGCGCGTGAAATAGCCATTATCTATTTACTCCTAACGGTTAAGCTAAGCCAGCAGACTTTACACCAAACACATGGTTCTGAATAACCACTAATATGTTCGCGTATGCCGCAGCCTGATCGCTATTATCGGGATCCCCAGAAATATCGAGGGCTTTTAAAGGAAGTGTTGCTGTCGTGGCGCCTGTTGAGACGGCCAGAGACATATTCGACGTTCCGGTCTTGTCGTTGCCAATAGGGCTGCCGTCAACAATATCGAAGTTGCCAAACAACTCCGTATCAGGAAACGCTGCGTCAGCCTGTACTGAAAAGACAACACTTGGGTCGTCAATCACATTTGCTTCAGCAACAAATCCTGCTGGTTTGTAGTTACTCCATTGGAGTTCACCAGCAGCATCTGTGTAGGTGCAACCGTTAAAAACGCCAATGATTGGGACAGTGGAAGCAGCTTCATGACGACCGATGGTGCCAGCAGTCTCTTGAAAACACAGGTCTCCTTGATAAAGAACTGTGCCAGATGCAACACGATAGCGAGACTGACCACCTGAGTAAGGTGCGCCACCAATCATGCGCGTGGGAACTAACCCACTAGGGCTATTAATGTTAGCCATTGTGTTTTACCTCATATTGGCGGGTAATATTACCCGCGACCAAAAGTTACTTGGCTGTCCCGCTGAGGATCATACTTCACATATCGACCGTCTTTGCTAGACTCGTTAAAGATTGAATTATCTAACGATTCTTTAGCCTGACGAGTTTTGTCTGCATAATAAGCATTACGTTCGTCAACAGTCTCGCTTGGTATTTTCGCCAGCAGCAAGCCTTCGTTGTACACAACGCCTTCATATCGACCGTTATCCATAGTGGGAAATTCAAAGTCTGCGGGAAGCTCAGTACCTTTTACAAGTTCCCAGCCTTCTCTGACTCGTCGGGCGACGTTTGCTCTGTCTTCCGATCCCATCATGCTCTCCCGAATCCAGCGGTAAGTATAACCGTTAGGCGCGGGCGGTGTTTCTAACTTTCGAGTTGGACGCCATGGTTTTCTTCGGGCCTGTTTATCGTGCGCCTGAGATTCACGCGAAGAACGGTTTGCTGGTTTTACTTTTACTTCAGTCATTTAAAATGCCTCTCTCTGTGCGATTTTCTGCTTCTCTTTCGCCACTCGCTGTAACCATGCTTCTTCGGTCATATTGTGTGGCTTGAGTCCTCGGAGACGCTCGACTTCAGACTTAGAAAAACTAACCCCGTTCTTTTTGCCTCGTGTTTGTTGCCGTCCTCCAGAACCTGAGGCAGACGCGACTCTTTGCACGGCGGGTCGCGACTGAGTATCCGAAGAGTCAATATCTTCAGAACCAGCATTTATGAGCGAAGGATACACTTTCGAGACGCGCTGGTCTAGTGCTGCGTAATATTCATCGCTATCCGGCTCAATGCCTTCATTTATAAGGTTAAAATGAGTGTAATAAGCAAACTGCGAAGCCTCTTTGTGTTCATCTGAGGACTCGTCGCCATACCAGCTATTTCTTTCATGCCAGCTTGCAGCTTCAGGAGTTGGTTCGTCCGAATCACCTGTCTCATCAGGCTCGCTGTATTGATTATAGACTTGCTGGGAAGACGACGCCTGAAAGTTTTGGGCCGGTTGCTGGTACTGTGACTGGTACTGTTGCTGCTCTGATTCCTGTCGAGCAGATGCCACCCTAACCTTTTCCCGCTGTATTGCTAACTCGTTTTTTAGCCCTGTTGCTTTTGACATTAGCTCGGCGTCATTTGCCTCTACTGCCTTTTTAAATATTTCGTCAACTTGGGCCTCTTTTGAATCAAGCGCCTCAGATTCTTTTTGCAAAACCGTAGTACCCATCTGCTGCGTGTACTGCTTATATTGCTGAAGCTCGTACTCTTTTTGCGCGGCGGCTTGAAAGGCTTGCTTAGCACGATCCTCGGCTTCACGATTTTTAGCATTCAGCTTGTTGATTCGCTTGGAAACCGATTTCGTATATTTCTCAAGCTCATCTTCGGGCGAATCTTGAATCTGCGAATCGTCAGATATATTAATATCAATAATTTCTTCAGCCTCTGGGGCTGCATTTGTGTTCTCGATCATGCGAAGCTCACTATGTCGTCAGGGTTGATAATTGTGCCAATAACCTCGTCATCATTAATGATGCGAACCTCAGCTCCATCTTCTAGCTTAAATCTTGCGCCAGAGTATCGGCCTATAAGTACCCACTGCTTTTCCTCGCACCAGTGTTTATCGCCAAACTTCTCTGTGTCGCTGTAGCACAACGGGCCTTTTTTGACCACGTAAGCCACGACCGTGGCCAGAGATTCGCGATCCAAGGTTTCCTTGGTGAGGGCTATACCGCCTCTTGTTTTTGCTTGTCCCGCATACGGAAGAACCAGCATCTTCCATCCGGTTGGGCTGGGCATTCTCTCGACGAGCGTCATATCTAAAAGTTTGGGATCGAGAGTTCTATCGTCACCCTCGGTGTAGGCCTGATCAATGCTGGACTTGCTCAAAATTTATTCTCCTTGTAGAAATCCGAAATGGACATTTCTACAAAGTTTAACATTTCTATCTGTCCTTGCAAGTTTTTATAATGTTCCATATCTTTTAGCATACCTTCAGTCATGACCGAAGTTATGTCTTCTCTTTTTCTTGAAATCTCTTTCTTTAAATGGTTAATTAAATCAATATCACTCATCTTATCTCCTTAAAATATAACCCCCGCTTTGCCGCGCCAGTACCTCTGCACTTGACGCGCTTTACCTCGCCACCGTCGTTCATGTTTTTGGCCTTGCTTACAGCAATAGCAACTGCCTGATCTTGATTTTTACCCTCTCGACGAAGTTTGCTTATATTGCTAGAAACTGTTTTTTGACTCTTGCCTGACTTAAGTGGCATGACCTACCTCACCATTTAACCTTGTTAGCCCAATATGCTGCTGACATCTTACCCTTGTCTATGTTTTTAGCGTGCCGCGCTTTAAATGATTTTCGCTTCGCTTTCATTGCCGCGCTTTCATTGGCGTTTGGTTTTCCAGCAGTTTTTGCACCCTGCTCACCAAAGCGAATAGTTTTTATTTTATCGCCCTCTTTGGCGACAACAATGTGCGATTTTTTGGGGTGGCTCGGCGTGCCTTTTGGTTTATTAAAACCAGACACGCCAGCCCGCTTCAATCTAGGATCTTTTTCCGCCATGGCTATGTACGCGAGTAAAAGTAAAGACCCTGAGTAGCTGCGCCAGTGCCGCGAGTTTTCATGCGAACCGCTTCGCCGCCAACTTTTCCGTACCCGCCAGAACCTTTCTTTGCTTCACTAACGGTTTTGTTTTTTGGTTTGCTCGACTTACTTTTCATCATTGCTCTCCGATTTTTTTGTGCCTGCTTTGCTTTTAGCCTTTCTTGCCTTTTTAACAACAAGATCAACCATCGTTTCCTTTTCGACAACCTTCTCCACCAGCTTTGGCTCGGGCAAGGTTATTTCTGGAACACTTTCCGCAGCTTTTCGTTCTGCTGCCTCGATTTCTCTCGTCAATTTCTTTTGAATCTTTAGCTGGCGTTGAGCCTCTAACTTGTAGCTTGTAGTCATATTAACCCCTGTTCTTTTGATTCATGTCTAATAATTTAAGCCGCGCCTGCTGATCAAGTCTGCGGATGGCAATATCCATTTTATCTTCAGCGGCGCTTTGCTGTATCTTAAATCTCTCTTGCGCCTCTCGGTTGCTGTCCTCTTGCTCTCTCTCGCGTTGCTCCTGCCTAGCGGCAAATTGAGCGTTGTCGCTTTGCATTTCTTGCTCGCGCAAATCAAGCTCTTTCTCCCTGATAGAAACCAGCGGATCCTGCTCACCACCACTAAGGAGGCTGGCCATTAGGTCGCTAGAAAGTTGCGCCATAATTGGCGCAGCAATACGGGCCTTTTCTGTCTCAATTTGCTGTAAAAATTGCTGGGCCTGCTCTGGAGGTATTTGGCCCTCCGCTGGGGGCTGGCCCTCTTGAGGCTGAGACATTTGCTGCAACTGCTGGACTTGCTCCGCCATCTCTGGCGGCATTTGTTTTTCTGCCTGCTCGTCTGCAATAAACTGCAAGTGCTCCATGCAGTGGCCAATTATTGCGCCCTGAAGTTGTGGCGTATCCTGAACCAGCTTTGACATAAACAAAGCCCTGTGCGAATTGACGTGCGCTTCATGATCCTGATCTTGAAATACTGTTGCGCCTGTCAACTGTAGCAGAGACAAATTCTCTAGCCCCGAGCCTTTTGGTTGAGGCTCTGGCGGAGGCGTTGGAGGCTGCAAAAGCATATTAACATCATCAACCCCAAGGGCTGCGTACATTCTTCGGTACGCCTCATAAGTTCCTTGCTCGCCATGTAGCTCAGGGTTGCTTTGAACCATTTGAAGCAGCTCTTGTGCCATTGTTATACGCTGGCTTTGGCTGAAAATATTTGGGTCAGATACAGGGATTATGTTAACGCTATTTGAAAAATCCTGCCCCTTAACCTCTTGCGGGCCTGATCCAGTTGCGTAGGGATAATCTGGCGGAAGGTATTCGGCAAAAACCTTAGCTAAAAGTTTAAACTCCATCCGCTGTGCGTAGTGAAGTCTTTTATGAATCGCGGACATAACTTTCGTGCCGCGCTCTAACAATGCAACTGTGGTTCCAACTGGCATTGCTTGATTCATGTCGCCAACATTCATGTCGCCGATGGATGCAAATCTTTTTCCAGAATCAACCAGCATTCCAAGCAAGCTCATTAATACGTTGCTTGGTTCTTTAATTGGAAGCGGTATTAAATTCTCTTTTAAGCTCGCCCCTGTGGTGTCTATGTCGCGAAACTCGCCCGGCTGCAAAGGGTTGGCTTCGTCGCGGATTCTCATGCCGCGAGCTTTAAAACCAGCAGGTAAATTAGCTAATGTTCCCGCATCGATTAGCTGTCTAAGTATAGATGTGCTGGCTTTTGCAATGCCGCCAATCATATGACTTAACCCAAGCCCATAAAACCCAAGACCAGAAAGAAACTTGTATTGAACGAAATAATTTATTTTGCTCTTACTTGGATCTTGCTCTTCGTAGTTGCGACGAATAGCTAACACTTTTGTTGTGTCTTCATCAATAGTAACGATGTAAGGGAGCTTCAATCCTGTTGGCTCACCATCCTCACCGACATCCTCAAAACCTTCAATGTCTAGCAGGGTGTGTGTTTCAAAGACGGTTCGATCGCGACTCTCCTGATGCGACGGCTTCAGCCCCTCAATATCATCAATTTGTTCTTGGATTTCACCAGTCGAGTTGTATGTCTCGGTTGACAGCTCAACGTCCGTATAGATGCCAGTGAGCTGACCTTTACGAATCTCGTTTGTGCTCATCTTGACGACGTGAGTTACCCGCTCAGCAGAAGATAAATCGTTAGCTTCATAAGGCACGATTAAATCTTCCGGCGGGATGAATGAGCTTTTTGCTCTGCCCTGAGCCATATCGAAATAGACTTTCTTAAAGCACGAGCCTGACACGGGTAAGTTGAACAGGAGCATATCAAGCTCAGGGTCGTACTCTTCCATCACGTTCATGATGTAGTAGTTCATAAAGTCCTGAACTCGCTCGGCCTGCATTTCTGCTTCCACAGTTCTTGCGCCAATCACCTCGGTCTTTACTGGCCCTTTGGCGGGAAGTAGCTCTTTGTATGCTTGGGCCTGAAACTGAGTGACGGCCTCAGCCAGTATCGGATGAATGACGCCGGAGGCACCCTCAAATGGCTGCGAGCGCGTGGCGTCAAACTTCATGCCTAGATATTTCAAGCCCTCGATATATATTTTTTCCCACTCGGATCGAGATTCCTTGTCCGCCTCGATTGCGCTAATTATTCCGCCAGATATGCGAGAAAGCTCTCTTTCATCAATAAAATCGGCAAGGTTGTCATCAAAGGCAAGCTGTTGAGGTATGACCTCTTGGTCAATCTCGTCGTCAAGCAGCACGCCTTCCTCCATGACGAGAATCTCGGCAGCGTTGCGGATTTCGTCGTCTCTGGTTGGCTCAGGAGCAACAACCATTGCCCTGCTGTCGTCTTGAACTGGTACTTCTTCTTGAAAGTTGTTTTCTATGGCCATTTAATAAAATACCGTTCTATTTTTGCCTAAGGGCTTAATTTCGTCGGCATAATCGGTTCCAAGGGATAAAAACCCCCCTTGCCTGAACCGCATTATTGCCATTGTCGCGCTGTCACAATAGTCATCGTTATCGCCAAATGGGAAAGACGCCATCTCCTCGATAACCTCGGTTGCGAATGACTTATCCGGCGCCCATACCATGCCTGACTCAAATACAGGCGCAACCGAGTTCATTCGCGCTATCTTATCCTGACCGCGTGACGGTGTATAGGCAGTGACCGGAATGCCAGTGCGCCGAAGTTCCTGCGTGAGTGGCGTTCCTGAAGCCTTGGCCTCGACGAGCACGCAATCAGGCTTCCAGTATTTGTATTCGTCTTGGGCGAGCCTTTTAAGCTCTGGAAAGTCAAGCCTAACTCTTTTTGCATCAAGCAACAATATTTGATCTGCGCTGCCATCATACGGGTTGAATATTGCCCATGTCGTGATGGCTGAGTAATCCGCAGTGTCTTTTTTTGAAAACGCGGTGTCCCACGACTGAATCACGTAGCTGTAGGCTGGCACATATTCTGCTTCCCAAACTTTCCACCAGTCTCGCTTTACGATCGAGCCAGCCTCTGCGGTAGGATTTTGCAGCCACTGCGAGTTCCATTTCGGCAAGGGCAGCGATGCCTTTACCGACAGCAGCTCTTCTTTTTTCCAAAACTCAGGCCAGAGCGGCTCTTCGGTATCGGGCATGATTGCGGGGAACTCAACAACCTCCCACTGATCGGCATGATCTTCTGATTGGTTTTTAAGCACCTTTCCGACCAAGTCCTTGGTAGACCATCGCGTCATAACTATGATAATTATGCCGTTGGGCTGAAGCCGCTGCCTTGGGCCAGAGGTGTACCACTCGTAAGCAGATTCCATCGCGGTTGGCGAAAGTGCATCTTGCTCTGAGTGCGGGTCATCAATAATAAGAAGGTCGGCGCCGCGACCAGTAATTGCGCCACCAACGCCTGCGTAAAAAGACTCACCCTCCATGTTGGTCGTCCATCTACCCGCCGATTTATTATCTGCTTGCAGCTTTAAATTGGGAAAAACATATTTGAACTTATCGCCATCGATAATATTTCTGACCTTGCGGCCAAACCGTACTGCCAGCTCAGCGGTGTGTGTTGTCTGAATTATTTTAAGGTCGCCGCGAAGCCCCATCATCCAAGCAGGGAAGAATGTCGATGCAAATTCAGATTTTGAATGACGCGGAGGTAGGCACACGATTAACCTTTTCAGCTTTCCTTGCGCTATTCGATTAAACTTTTCGCCAATTATCTTGTGGTGTCGGCCCTCAATAAATTCAGGCCACTGATGCTTTACGAACTTTATAAAATCGCCCTGACACTCGTCTTGCTTCTCCATTTGGTTATAACGCTCGACAAGAGCAAGCGCCTCGGCTTGATCTTGATCTGAGAGAATGTCGAAGTCCTTTAATGCTATTTTTGACATATTTTTCTTAGGCAATCGACGTGACTGTGGCTACGACGCCGCTTTGTCCCCATGTAAACGTATCATCGACGACAAAGCCAGTTCCGAAGTTGGCTATTTCCATTGCAGTTACCGTCCATAATTGTGATCCTGCTGCGCTCTGTGTGGCTGCGGTAATAACACCCTCGAGATTATTTCCGTTAGCTGAGGACACTGTAATGGCATCGATTGTCTCCCCGACAGGGCTAGTATCTGGGCTATTTGCAGATGTGTAATAAGCGAAAGGAACCCCGCCCGAGTAAGCTAAAACCGCCCCGACTGGGACTGTGCTGTCCGCAGTCACTCCGGTTACTGTTATAAAACCTCTAGGGATGCTGCTTGTTGATGCGCCCATGTAAAGTTTCTCCCCCACCTCAAACCGAGATCCGGCTTCTACCATTTGAATGGTAGTAACCTCCCACCAACGGTATGCTGGGTTATAGGTTGCGGCGGTTATTTTGAAGTTTGCAAAGCCACCATTTTCACCTTTCGCGCTAAGATATTGAATCGGGCTGGTAACACCACCATTAGGGTCAGTAGAGCTTCTGCTATTTGCCACGCTCGGATTATCACCAGATCCGCCGTTTATGATTTTTATGTTACCAGTGTATGTAAATGATGTGATTTTTCCGGCCAACGGAAATACTGGGGCATTTTTTGTAACTTGCTTATAATCTGGGTCACTGATGAAGGTAATTCCTAGCACGTCACTAAAATCAGGATTATAAAGGTTCGGGTCTAGATTCCATTCTGTGTTGTCAATTCCAAAAGTTGCGTAGCTTGGGTACGGAAGCCCATCTTGACCACTGGTGTTATATGTTCCATAGCCGATAAACTTGCCCTTTGTGACGTTGGTTATTGCTATGTGCGTCCAAATATATTTCCAGTTGTCATTGGCAGCGGTGAAAAAGAACCGCAGGCCGCCCATCGCAGGAATGTTCCCGCTTGCATCGTATGCCCCATTCCCGAAAGTTGCCGATTTGAAATCGCCAATGGGCTGCATAAAATCGGGACGCGGAGCAACATCTGTCCATGATCCTGTCGGATCACCCGAGGAATTCTCAGGGGGACTGGGCGGCTTGTTTGGGAAGTTGCCGTATCCTGTGGCTGCATAGCCGGAGACATTAAAGCCATCGGCTGGCCTCAGTTCAAGTTTAACATGAGCGTGGACGGGTGGCAGCGGGTCAAATTGCTCTGCCGCGTATTCAAACCACTCGTCTAACTCAATGGTTGACATTTCATTGTTCACAAGAACAAATTCATTTAGATCCCATTCCATCTCACTGGTTTGGGCGCTCCCAAGAATATTATCTTGGCCGCTTACGTTATTTCCAACGGCCACCGTGCGGACATTATTGTTTCCAATATCTGTGCCATCAGCATAATTAGTGTCGGTGTTCATATAGTAGACTTTGCTGTTGGCACCGTTCATCACAACGGCTAAAAATTCTGGGCGGAGATACGGCCTTTCTAAACGCAGGGGTCGATCTGTAATATTATCCCCGAATCTTATTCCTAGCGGCAGGTTATCGATATACATGGGGGTGCCGCCACGGTATATTGAGATTGTTGGTGCTCTGTTGTCAGGATCTGCGGCTGTAGTATTGACCTTCTGCTGAATCCAACCGGCGCCGTTGCCCAACGTCACGCTTGGCCAAACCGTTGAGCTGCCCATGTCTCCGCTGGATTGGTCGGCGTCAGACAGTGCGAGCATAGTCTGCGTGGCATTATTAAATGAGTTAGACCTTTTAAAAAATGCAGAAAACAACAAGGTAATCGGGCCTTGAGTGTTAATCACGTTTGTTGTCATGCCGCTGCTAGGCGGCGTATTGTATGCCTTAAGAATGTTTATGACGTTTTGAAAGCTCGTTCCCCCATTGGAGCGGCCCATGGCGATTGCGTTGCTCGCGCTGGTTATTGACTTTCCATATTCCTTGGAGGGAAATGTTGCTGTGCCAATGTTAGATGATAGCAGGGTGTTAGTGGCCACCATGTACGCACTCTCACCGACAACGTAGCTGTTGGGTATGCTTTGCACCTTAAAGATAGAATTAGGCGGAGTGCTCCCGCTCCCAGTTCTAGGTACGTTCGTCGGCGTTGACACGTTGGGGTTTAGCCAAAACGCCACATCAGCAATATTTGCTGGAGTGTAGCCGCCTGAACCTGCTGACGCTGCAATGATTCCGAACTTAAACATTATGCCTTTCCTGATCCGAACGCCGTGTAAATGTTCGCTGCTGTTTTTTGAAGCTCAATGACGCCACCGTTACGTATGTCGAGCGTAGCACCAACACCATTGCCCAAATAGGTTCCAGCGGAAGGGTCTGCGAATTTTATTTCGTCTAAACCGTTTGGTGTGATAGTCATTGTTGCGTTCGTTGTTGCGCTAAGAACCATTATTATAATTGATTGGTTTGTTTGCAAAGCGCTCGCAGCAGGCAGGGTGATCGCCGAGTCGCCCGCGAAGGTGTTGACCACCCTTTTGCCAACCCATGTTTCAACCTCGCTTGCTACGACTGGCGTGGTTGTCATCGCTACTGTGGTCTGGCTTGCAGTTAAAAAACCTCCTATGTCGGCATCGCCAGATACGTTTAGCGTTGCGACGTTACTTTGAGTTTGGCTTAGGGTAAGGAAGGCGTCAGTAACCGCCGCTGTTGCGCCAGCCCCACTTAAGGTTATTGCCTTTGTTTGGCCGCTTGGAATATCAACCGTAGCGCCGCTGCCCTGTGCGATTGTGACTGTTTGGCCGCCAGTGGTGGAGTTTTGTATAAACATCAAGCGACTGATGCTGTTGGGGCCGATCGTTAATGTGCGGGTGGCGGTCAGCGACGATGTTGACGTCAAATCAACCCAAATTGATCTTAGTGCGCTTGTTGCGCCATTGGGAAGGGTTGCCAATGAGTCGGCATCGGTCGGAAAGGCTTCGTATGTGCCAGAACCCATGGCCTCGCCAATAAGCTCTAGGTTAACATTGGTCGTGAACCCCCAGACGCCAGCCTGCTCGCCCGTCGCAATCTCGGTTAGAGTAAGGTTGTTTGTGTAAACGCTTGCCATTCCTGCACCCCATCAAATTAGATAAGGTTGCATTCTAACTACTAAGCGGCGGTTTGCACACCTTGAAATTTACGATCGAGGATTCTTCGTACTTTCGAGTAAGAAAACTCGGCGCCCTCGTGCAGGCTGTTTACCTGATTGGCAATTCTTTTGGGGCCAAGACCCCTGCCTCGAAGGCGGTAGATTGTTTTTAATACTGCCTGCTCCTCAGGAACCTCGACCAGCCGTGTGCGGGTCTTGTTTCCGTGCTTTTCGGCGACCTTTTCGTACCCATACGGGGCTGAGCCACCAATTGAGTAGCCGCGTGATGCCCAGTCAACCTTGCCATCACCAAACCGCGACTTGATCGTGGCGTGTTCGATCTCAGCAACCGCAGAAAGCACCATGAGCATGATTTTGTTCGCCATTTCGTTCATATCGAAACCGGCTCGCAGACCCTTCTTGTTCTCCGCCTTGGGGTAAACAATCGGCACATCACCAAACTGTTCGCAGAAAAACAGCGTAATTCCAATCTCCTCCAGCACAGGAATGATGTTGAGCAGATCATTGCTTGAGCGCGAAAGACGATCTAGGCGCGTGCTGACGACCACATCGCAGCGGTCGATGTTGTCGGTTAGGTCTCTAGATGCTGGCCGCTCAAGTATTGGCACGGTTCCAGACACGCCATCGTCAATAAAGAAGTCATCGACAGGTCGATTGTATTTGTTCTTGACGAACTCATTAATAAGGTCTTTTTGCTGCTCAAGGGACACGCCTGAACGAACCTGCTCTTTGGTTGAGACTCGTATATAACCATAAATGTTGTTAACTTGCTTTATAGGTCTAATCATTTTACTCCTCCCGTGAAGCCAAATTCCAAAAGGCACTCGTGGATTGACTGCCAATTAATATTAAGCGGCTTACAGTCATCCGCGTACTGACCGTAAATGATGTCGCCATCAATCTTAAGCTCTACGCCAGCGTACATTTTAGGCACGCCGTCATACTCGATGTCGATATTATGTAACAGGCACGTTCGACGCACGCGGTTGTAAAAACGCTTCTTGGCTGACGCTGCATTACCCTCTAGCTGCATCTGGCTGTCTCCTTTAAATAATGGGATGAATGTACATAATAGCCTATTCCGTGTCGTTGTGCAATACTGTGTTATCAGTTATACTTCGTTTTTAAGCTACTTACTGAGGACGAACATGGTGAAAAAACGGCACGCAACCAAGGTTGGCGATGAACCGCGCTTTAAGGCCATCTACGGCGATATTCTTAGCACTATTATTCTTGCCGTGGGTATTGCGTGGGTTCTTACAGTTTGTTTGACTGGATTCTAAAATAAATACTGTGCAAATAGTTGCAATACGACACGGCATAGTCTATAATTTATTTATAAGTTAATTGTTGATGAGGGAACAAAGATGAAGCGCGAAATGATTAAAACTGACACCGATACAGCTCTTAATATTGATCGCTGGATATTGTTGAAAAATGGGTGGGAATACTACCTCGAAGAGAGTGACGGAGACGTCGCTTTTGGTCTTGTTCTGGGCGATGAAAACGAGCTTGGATACGTCAGCCTGTCAGAGCTAAAGCCTTACATAGATATTGCCTGCACTGGAAACGACCTCTATGGCATTATGCCTGCAATAGGCTATGAATGGAAAGATGAGCCGCGAAGCACGCTTTACTTTCGCAGCTATTAGCACAACGACACGGAAGCTGCTATAATTAAGTTGTAAGTTAATCAATGGAGAGACATCATGAGCGACACCTTTATTTATATTTCTACCGGCTTGAACGATAACTATTACACGCTTCGGGAGGTATGTCAGGAGAGGCGATGGACTCGAGGCGAGGGTGGTGTGGCTGTGCCTTACCTTTGTCAAGGCGACCGCCACCTAAAAAATCTAAGCACCAAAAAAGGGGCGGCGATTGCCAAGGCAAACGCCTATGCAGCCGCCAACAATATAAAGCTGAAGCCCGCCGACGAGTACCTTCCTAACACCCGCGCAATCGATTATGAGACGCCTGAATCTAAGCGCAAAGCACAAGAAGATCTTGCGTGGGCATTCATAGAGGCAGAGGCCCACGAAGAAAATTTTAATCGAGTACGAAATCTTAAATGGCTTGAACAAATCGAAGCTGGTAAGTGGCCCTTCGGGAAGTATAAAGGCGAACCCATTGAAGGGACTGATGAAGGATACGTTCGCTACTGGCTGGAAAATTACCCAGCTCACTTTGCTAATTTTACTTCAATTAAGGTTACCTTGCAGTCGATTCTTTTGGCTAAGTTCCCATCAGCGGCAACAGTGCTGCCCAAGGCCAATGGCTATTTTCTTGGGGAGGCAAAACAGCGCCTTGAGATTGCTGGCACCGTGGTAGCCAAGTTTCAGTTTGAGGGTTATTACGGCTTGGTCAACATCATTAAGATTGTTGCCTCCACTGGCGAGCTAGTTGTCTACAAGGGCAGTAGCGGCCTTGATGATGATTCCGGCAAACCTGCAAAGGTAGGGGAAAGCATCCGCATCAAGGCAACCATCAAGAATTACGAAGACTACAAAGGCGAGTTCCAAACCGTTGTCACCCGCCCCGTGCGTATAGCGTGATAGCTACAAGGATTAATTATGACCAAAATAACAATTGAGCTGGATGGCGAAGAGGTTGAGGAAGTTTTTGATCTTGCTCGATCGCTTACTTTAGCGCTTAAAGAAACCGTTAGTCGGTTGGAGTCTATTGAAAAGTCTCTTGAAGACCTACACCCTAAGCAAGTTGATAGTTATGGCGATGGATAAATATTTCGAGACGCTCAACGCAACAATGTTTCATGTGAAACATTGGCCCCCTAACGCTCGGGATAAGGCTTTGAGAAAAGCGCTAACCCTGAACCATGGTGCAAAATCAGAAGCCAAATATATTATTCGCATCTGGAAATCAACAGAGCTTAACGACATTGGAAAAACTAAGTGAAACAGGAGAGTGTATTTATCGTTGATGGGGTGTGTTGGTCAGGTGGTGGTCGGGGTAATCGCCCCTGTCAAGGCACAAAGGAAACAATCGAACAGTGTGAGCATTGCTTACGTTATCTACCAGTAAATAGAGAAACAAATGTTAGAGCAGCACCAACGACAACGGAGAGAGAGTGATGAAACAGTTTGAATGCGCTGATGGGACGCTGATAAACCCTGCCAATGTAACATACTGCCACCGAAGCCGTAGCGAGGGGAAACATATAGTTCGGTTTAACTTT
>Ga0070747_1000619_pt1 | contig 17285 bp, 12 predicted proteins | sample VirMetDEL_Mar_31_FD_77321 | JGI IMG/M metagenome (GOLD analysis project Ga0070747, IMG submission 77321) | Aqueous microbial communities from the Delaware River and Bay under freshwater to marine salinity gradient to study organic matter... | ecosystem: Environmental > Aquatic > Marine > Coastal... | reverse complement strand
TGCGCTAACCGTGGTGGTCACGTCCGTGAGCTAGGCTTTCAGTTAGAGAGCGAAGGCTATTTGACAGGCGACATGTCTTTGCGAGCCAGTCACTTGTTTGACGGGTTTGAGATTACAGACTTGGCTTACACAAAGGCCCCGACTCCCAAACTGTGGTTCGTTTCTAGTAGCGGCAAACTCTTGTGTCTGACTTACGTGCCCGAAGAGAAGATCATGTCTTGGCAGCAGTATGTCACTGACGGGACATTTGAAAGCGTGTGCGCTGTTCCCGAAGGCAACTTTGACAACATCTATGCTGTGGTCAAAAGGACTAACAGTGCCGGTGACTCTGTCCGGTCTATCGAAAGAATGGTTGCAGTGCAGTCAGAGGAGAGAGAAGACGCAGTCTACCTAGACGCTAGCGGCAAATACGACGGCACAAACACTGGAACGAGAACGCTAGAGATTATCAGTTCCGGCTTATACAAGTCCGGCAACACCGTATCTATTAAGGCTAGTGAAACAGGCGTGTTCGACAGTTCCGATGTTGACCGAGAGATCGAGTTCACAAGCGGTTCTTCTAAGTATCGCGTTCGGGTTACAGAGTTCACTAGCGAGACTCAAGTGGAGGGTGTGCTGCTATCAGACTTCCCGAGCACTTTGCATAGCCCGGTTAAGACTACAGCTTGGGCGATTGCTACTAAGTCGATCAGCAATCTAGGACACCTAGCTAACCAGAGCATCTCGGTCTTGACTGACGGGGTGATGCACAAGGATGTGACGGTATCTGCCGGTGGCACAATCGACCTCGACGTAGCCGCTGTGAAGGTCTGTGCTGGCCTCAAATACACATGTGAGGCTCAGACCCTCCCTGTCAGCTTAGAGACGGAGGCAGGCGGTCAGGGCCGCACAAAGATCATTAACAAGGTCTACTTGCGAGTCGATGACAGTTCCGTCCTTAGCGTCGGTTCTGACTCTTCCAACCTTGTAGATGTCGATGGTCTGAGTTCTACGACTCTGACTACAGGCGAGTTTGAGACTCAGATATCCGACTCTTGGGATCAGAATGGACAGATTGTAATTCAGTCCACTGACGGACTTCCCGCCACTGTCCTTGGCTTAACAGCTCAAATATCTGTAGGAGACTAATATGGGTGACACATCGCAAAACCCTAGCCAACCATTTGCTGCTGAATACGCAGCGCAGGCTGCTGAAACTTCCGGCTCGGGTGCCGCTGCGGCTCAACAGTTCCAGAACTTCGGGCTGACGATGCAAGTTGGCGGGATGATCACCCAGTCAATCGGTGCTTACTACGAAGCCAAGATGGCGCAGCATGAAGCGAGGTCTAAGGCTTCCTCAATGCGCTTTAAGGCAGAGATGGCTGGCATCAACGCAAGCATTGCTCGCGACAATGCCGTCTCTATCAGAGCAGCGGGTCATCATGCTAAGGCCACTGTAACCATGCGTGCAGGCATGGAGATGGCGAAGAACCTAGCCCGTCAAGGTGCTAGAGGCATCACAATGGGCGTAGGCTCTGCTGCTGAGACGATGGCTAGCGAAGAACTCATCAAAGACATCGACGCTTTCACCATTGACTCTAACGCTATGCGGCAAGCTCAAGCCCAAGAGATGCAAGAAGTCAACATTCGCAATCAAGGATTGCTAGCCGGTGTATCTGCCCAAAACCTAGAGGGCACAGCTAGCAGTATTAGTCCTGGGACTTCGTCTGCCATAAGCCTTATCGGTGGTGCTAGTCGAGTCGGATCAAACATTGGTAACGTGATGGCTTACCGATACGGAGAAGCATAAGAATGCCTAAAGTCCCTACTGTTGGCTTGAACGCCTCACCGCTACCCGGCCTCCAAGCACCGGGAGTTACACCATACAGAAGTGCTGTTCCTCGAATGATTCAAGAGGGCGGCAAGGCTATGGAGGGGCTAGGCAAGGTCGTTACTGAGATCTCTCTCAAAGTAGAGAACGACATCCATGATGCCAACACTCTTGAGGCTACTAACGAAGCCGAACTAGCATACAACCGATCACTGCAACAGCACGAAACCCTCAAAGGCAAAGAAGCCACAGACGCAAAGCAAAGTGCTCTTGACGATTTTGATGCTGCTATGAGCACGATCTCTGATCGGCTTCATCCGATTGAACAGAGGCAGTTCAAAAAAGCGCGAGATCGACTGCAAGGTAAGCACACTCTTAGAGTCGAGGCTCATCACGTAAAGGCTGCTGCGGAGCAGAAGACTCAAGCGTTGCTGGCTAGAAAAGCAGTCTTAGCTGACCAGATCTTTACAAGCCCTATTTCCGCAGGCGAAGATGCTGAAACTATTGAAAGAGTTCTTGGCGAAGGTCAGCATGGTCCGATTGCTTCTTCGGAGTTCTTATCGAACTACACTAGATATTTAGCAACCGCTAGAGAGCAGGGTATCCTAGAAGGATACAGCAATGAGGTCGCTGAGAACGGCATGTCTCCGTTAGACATTTTTGTTCAAAGTGAAGCAGACAAGTTATTCAAAAACTTAGTCGTTAAAAAGTTAGATAGCGAAGACCCAAACGAAGTCAGAGAGGTAGAGCGTCTTGTTGACAACTTGCCTGAAGGGTTGATTAGCCAGTCCCTACTTGAGAGCCTTCAAGACCGATCCTCAGTCAAAGCGCAGGAAAGCGACGATGCTGTAGGGTTGGTCAATTCTTATAGTAGTGGAGAGACTCTCTCCGAAGTCCTCGCTGAGATTGATGCCCAATTAAACCATGGCATTATCACTTCTAAAGAGCACAAGAGCAGGAGGGTTAATGCTGCAAGGTATTATACGGAACAAAACAGTGCTCGAAGTGTCGATAAGGAGTTATTGCTTAATGAGGTGGCGGCTTTAAGGGCGCAAGGAAAGCCCGTCCCTGAGTCATTGAGAGATAAAGCTGTGGGCTTGCAGGCAGTTCGTGAGTTTGACCGGATTGTAAGCGGCCAAGATTCTTGGTTGCCTTCTGGCAGAGAGACTTACCTTCGCTACATGGAGAATCCCAATCAACTTCTGAGCGATATGAAGAAAGACCCAGACCTACTGACACGGCTTAATTCTCAAATGCCATGGTCAGTTGTGATGGAGCTTTCAAAAATGGCTAAAAAACAGAGAGAGGCTATTTCTGGTGGATCTGGGACATCCAATGGAAGCAAGTCAAAAGCAAGTTTGTGGACTAACAGAGAGAAGGCGTTAAGCCTTCATTACAAGTATTCTCGGAGTCTCGCTGAGAAAAACCAGACAACTGTTGAAGAGTCGAATAAGGATCTAAGCAAAGACCAGAAAGGAGATATAGAGTTTCGTTGGCGGCAGGCTCTTGAAGAAGCGGCTACTCCATACCTCCAAGAAGGTCTAAGCCCTACTGAAGCATTAGAAAAAGGGGCTGAAGACCTTTGGAAAAGGGGTTCGTACCAAGACGAAGAAGGGAATATGCGGAACACGTATACGGACGTTGCAGGGGCTTTGCCTCAAGACATTGCAAACCTTCGGAATGAGAGAGATGAGGAGGGTCGGCTTCAGGTTGATGTAGCTAGGGAAGAACTAGAGAACGAGTTGATTGACAAATCAGTGAATATGAAAATTGAGCAAAAAAGAGCCGCTAAGATGCCTCCTAGTTCAGCCCTTTTAGGGATGGTTGACTACTGGGGCACAATGGATAAAGCGACTCAAGACACGCTTGCAGACATTCAAGCGTCACAGGAAGTATTTGGTATTCCATTAGCTCTGCCCCGTGAGATCAGAATTATTAGTCAGCAGGAAGTAGATTCTCGCGCAGCAAGCAACATTGAAAAAACAAAAGAGACTAAAAATCTTGAAAGCAAAGACGGTCAAGAGCAGAGGAGGCTTAGAGCCGTATCATCTCTAGACAAGATAATGGAGACTGAGGCATACGATTCTCTTGTTAAGAAAAACAAAAAGGGAATAAGCATATTTACGGATGCCTACAATACGCTTGGGTGGCTTTTCACTTCTTATGATTCTAAGTTTGAATCAGACGCCGCTTACGAATCCCTGCCTGGGCAGGTAAAGCCGCAAGCCCGATTAGGAAACGAGGCGGCTAAGTCAATTACCATTAACGAAGGCGGTGTTGACATCAATGTCTATGAAGAGTTCATGCGAGCTGATGGGACCGAGGAAGAGTGGAACCAAATTGTTGGAGAGCACAGGATAACAGATCACTTTCTTATGCCGAAAGATCCTGCAACTCACGTTCTCCCTCCTGCCGGTCAAGGGCAGACTTTGGGAGTGCCAAGGCGAAGAAATGTGATGACTGCTGCTGATTACCAATCGTTGTCTCCAGAAAAGATAGAAGAACGATCTAGGCAAGCTCTCGCCAGAATTGAACGGTCGGTTAAAAACATCTCAAGAAAGGTGAAGGTGCTCGACCAAAGGATAGATCGCTTAAAGAGAATGAAAAGTGCTCATCCTGATGATGCCAACCTTCAAGCAGAAGCCGCAAACAACATCTCAATCTTAGAGAAAGAGCGTTACGTTAAGTCGCGAGCACTTGAAATAGCGCGAGAGAAAATGGATGCCAAGAGGGATCAGAAATGAGTAATTTCTCTTTACCCTTATATCCTTTAGAGCCGCAAATGCCGGATGCTTTCTCTATGTGGAAGGAAGCATACTCGCGCCCACCCCAAAGCATAGACCACAAGAAAGTCACTGCTCTTTCTAGGGCTTTCAAAGAAGACCCTCAAAACGTCCAAGATAATCTTGATGACTACCAAGCGCGATTTGCTGCAAGGCAACTCTACAGTTCATCGTTTAAAAGAGAGTTTCCAACTCTTAGTTCTAATCTAAACAACGCCCAATTTATATCCCGTGTTCGCGATGACATGGGCAACCTGATTGAGACAGAGGGTTGGTGGAACGGAGTTGCTAACGCTTACGATGTAGCTCGCGACACGGTTGAGATTGGCTACATAGGCACTCGCGCTATGCTAGACGGACGCGATCTCTACCCTTACGAGCGGAGAAAGATCGAGAGAGCAAGGAAACTACAGCGTGCTCACACTGAGAGTCAACCGGGTTGGGTTGCAGCGGGTGCTGAGTTGCTCGGCACGATGCAAGAGACGCTCATGTATTCTCTAGGAGCCGCCAAGGCAACAGCCATGGTTTCTGGTCCTCTTGCCCCATTCACGGCTCCCGTAGCAGGCTTTACTGCGGCCTTTGCCTCTAGCTTTAACCTTGAAGCAGGCAACCTGTATGCCGATCTCATCATGGATGGCTACACGCCTGCGGAGGCCGCAAGTATTGGCTATCAATACGGGGCAGTCATCGCAGGGTTCGAGTCGCTAGGCATGAAGGGTGCAGGAGCCGGACTTAGAGGTCTTGGCCGAGAGTTGATGAAAGGCAAGAGCAGTAGCATCTTTGCCAGAAAGACAGCAGGGAAGGCTTTTACTGACATCATCCTTAAAGACTACTTAGTTAAAGGTGTGGGTGGTGAGGCATTCACAGAAGGCATTCAGGAGATCCTTGCCGAGCATGGCAAACTCCGCGCCTCGGAGCTTTACCGACCGGACAATCTCTACGAGCCGGAATACTGGGACACATTCTGGCACACTGTTGGTCACACTGCCAAGGGCATGATTGTGTTGGGCGGTATCCCTGCTGGCACCCGGCTAGCTGTAGACACTATCCGTTCTGCCCAGTCTCAGCATGACGGCAAGAAGGCGCGAGAGGCTGTTGAACTACGACGCAACTCTAAGGCTCCTGAAGCGCAGGAGAAGGTAGATGCGGAGGCAGGGGAAACCTTGGAGTCTACTTACTATGTAAGAGCGCAAGACATGATGAGGGGTATCCGTCAAGCCGAAGAAGCGGCGAACGATACTGAGGGCAGTTTGCGTGAATTACTGAACAGTAAAAAGAAGGGCATTGTTGCGGAACTAGAAGAGGCTGAAAAGCACGACGGAGAAGTCAAGCTATCCAAGAACGAGTGGGAAAAGGTGTTTGCACAAGGACTTGAAAGCAACTTCACAAAGGTAGCATTCCGAAACGTGGCCTTTGAAGAGGGAGGGTTCACTAACGCCGAAGCGGATGCTCACGATCAAGCGCGTGAGAAGTTAATGGAGGAGGCGAACGAAGAGACAAAGAAGGCTCTTCAGGACATGGACACGTTCGAGGAAGAGCTTCGCGAGGTCCGTTTAGAGATGCGTCAAATGTTGAAGGATGTTGTCAAAGGAACAACCTCTGAGAAGACGCTAACTGCCGCGCATCAAGCAACGCTTCTTGTAGGTTTCATTCGCCGCAATTCCCTCTTGATGAACATCGGCCCACGAGAGTATGTCGAGAAGCATCTCCCTAAGATCATCCAGCAGAACCTAGACGCTAAAGCCGAAGACAGGAGCAACGTGTTCAATGCCCTCAACTTTGAGCAGGATGCCGATTATGACTTTTCGGATGAGGACGCCAGCAAGATTTTTGGGGCTGGTGCTAGAGAGGTGAAAATTACTCATCGTGAATCTGGCGGCTATATAAGTCTTGTCCAGCGTTCAGATGGAAAAGTGTCTGTGCTTAGTTTGTTGGTTCCAGAAACAAGCAGAAGGCAGGGAATCGGCAAAGGTCTTCAAAAACGCGCTCAGGAGCAGTATCCAAATATGGGCGGTCAAGTGTCTTCTAAATATGCAGCGAAATCTGCATATGATCTGGGGAGGCGACCTCTTGGAGAGCCAGACGCAACACTAGAAGATGTTTATAAATACATAGACGAAAAATCGTCAGTAAACCTCGTTGCGTCTAACAACACTTTAGAGCGACAACAGTCTGAGTCCGGCAACTTCGACCAAGACTCCGACTACACCTTTGTGGAGGGTGACTTCAGGCCAGAGGTCGTAGCCTGGGCCAAAGAGCAGTTCGGTGACAGGGTCGCTCCCAACGGCAAGCCTGCCTTCCAGAACTTCGTTCGCTGGTTCGGTGACAGCAAGGTCGTGGATGCGGAAGGTAAGCCGATGGTGGTGTTCCACGGGACGGTCGAGGAGTTTGAGGCTTTCCAGGCTGGAGAGTTTGGGTTCCATTTTGGCGATAAAGCCGCTGCATCAATGATGGGCGACGAAATGGAAGTGTATCTCCATTTGAAAAACCCTCTTCGGGTTAAGGACTTGGGCATCTTTGACCCAGAAGCCGTGCTGAATCAAATATCTGTTGATCCAGATATTCGCGAATCTGTATTAGAAGAAACCCAAAGCCTTCGTGACCAACTTTCCGAAGAAGAAGCCAGCGATGACCGTATTATTTCTAGGCGAGCACACTATCAGATAAGCCAGCCAGTTCGAGATTTGCTTAAATCCGAGGGATACGACGGTCTGGTTTACAGAAACGAAGCCGAGGGTTTTGCAGACTCTTACGTCGCCTTCAACTCCAGCCAGATCAAGTCCACCCAGAACAAAGGCAACTTTAGCGCAGACGAGAACATTCTTGAAAGCAGTGAGGGCCAGAAGAAGACTCTAGGCAAAGCAGTCTTCATTGACGATGTCATCAAGAAGATCCTCCTAGACCCGGACGCAAAGCCAACGACTCTCATGCACGAGTTGACGCACTGGAACTTGGAGATGATGGCAACCATGGGGTTGGACATCGAAAGCAAGATAGCGCAAGAAGGCTACGAGCCATCACTGATGGAAGCCGAGATGTTGGGTGACATCCAACGCCTCATCAAGTGGTCCGGTTACAAGGGCACTCTTAAAGAATGGAGTGCTATGAGCGTGGAAGAGCGCAAGCCGTTCCATGAGGCTGTTGCAGTATCATTCGAGATCTACCTTGTAGAAGGCAAGGCACCAAATCGTGAGTTACGCGGCGTATTTGAACGCCTTCTTGCATACATCGGAGACACGTATAAGGCATTGGTCGAGACGTTCCAGCAAGACTACGCAAGGGAGTTTGGAGAGCGTCGTAAGGCTTTAGGTATTGACCCCGAATTGCCCGGACTGAACGAAGATGTGCGTGCCATCTTTGGACGCATGTTGTCTGCCAGTCGCGACGTTGACTCGTTCCTAGATGCGAACGAATTAGCCGCAATGATGATCTCAAAGGAAGAGTTCGTTATCTTGCGTGGCGGCAAGAACCTTGATGAAGAAGACAGGGGGGCACTTGAGGCCCAGTGGAATGAATATCATCAAGAGTTCCTTGATGCCATCACTAAGGCTAAAGCCGAACTGACAATCCACCGCATCAATGAGGTCAAATACCAGCAGCGTGCTTACGAGCGCATCGGTAAAGAGATCAAGCGTGAGATCAAGTCTGCTACGAACATCATCCGTCAGCAAGAAGAGGAGGCGTTAAGCCTCACGCCTGTGTATCAATACAGGAGTTGGATCAGGACCGGCAAATACCAGACAGAGGAAGGTGAGCGAACGCTGGTTCTGAAAGATGCCGAAGGGAACGACATCAAGAATCCCAAGCTAGACGCTGAAGCAGTCAAGGCGACTGCTCCTCAGAATGCAGAGGCTCTCAAGAATCGCAAACTGACTAAGAAGGGTGGCGTGCCTTTAGAGACTGTCAGGAAAGCATTCGGATTCAACAGTGTTGAAGAGATGTTGCAGGCTTTGGCGCAGTCTGAAACCTTCAAGAATGAAGTCAACTTCCGAACAGACCAGCGCGTGAGAGAAGAACTGACGGATCTAACGGACCCGGTTCTGATGCAGGAGCGAATGCAGAAGGCTGTTCACAACAACATCCGGCGGCGCATGGTAGCCCTGGAGTTGAAGTATCTCCTTAACAACGGTCGAGCCAGCAAGGTCGAGACTGCTCTTGCTAAGTTAGCAGCGAAGGAGATCATTGAATCGACAGCCACAGGCAACATCGACATCTCTGCTTACAGCCGCGCTGCTGCCCGTGCTCGCAAGAAAGCCTTGAAGGCTTTGAAGGACGGTGACATGGAGGCTGCTGCCTTCGCCAAGCGTCAGGAGTTGCTCAACGAATCCTTAGTCTCAGAAGGACTTAAGGCCAGAGAGGAAGTCCGTAGGCTAATGAAGCACAACGAGAAGGTCTTCAAGCCAAAGTCTGACGAGGCACTGGGTAAAGCTAAACACGATGTGATTGTTGTCAAAGCGTTGCGTGCGCTTCTCAGTCACTTCGGTATTGGGCGAGTAGAGGGCGATGCAAGAGAGATGCTTGCTCGTCTTGTTAAGCACGACCCGACTTTCTATGACCAGGAAGCTGAACATATCCGGTCTTTCTTGGAGTTGCCTATTGCTCAACCTCGTGTTGGTGACCGGCGCAAACCTGTTGAGCATTTAACGCTCAAGCAGATCCGAACTTTACGGATGTTGTCGGAGCGATTCATGCACCGCTCTAAGCAGAACATCAAGAGCAAGATTGAAGGCAAGAAGCAGACTGTCAAAGAGAACCAGGAGTTGGCTACAAGGGCACTGGAAGACAACGTATCTGTTAGCAGCATAGATCCCGATGGAAGAAACAGCATCTTCGGGCGCATACGTGACTGGTTCTCGGACCTGATTAGATTCGAGCATCTGTTCCGTCGCGCTGACGGAGGCAAGGAGGGCGGCATCTGGACTAAGATGTTCCGTATGGTTAAGGACTCTGGCAATGCTTACAGAGCAGAGGTCCGTGACTTTACTCTTTGGTTTGGCGAGAAACTTAAAGCCTTAGACCTAAAGGTGCCGGGGGGTGAGCGTTCGCTAACGCTTAAAGTGCTAGACCAAGAAGTAGTTATTGGTGAGGGTGGACTCAATGTGAAATCGAAGTTGATTCACATGGCGATGCACTTCTACGGGAACTCTAGTAACCGTGAGCGTCTGGTCCGTGGCTACGTTGGTAAGCACGAAGATCCAGAGGTTGACGCTCAACGGATGGAGCAGGCCGAAAGAGAGATACGCTCTTTCTTCAACCAGCAGATCCAACAAGGCTTGCTAACAAAGGCAGACTTCGACTTCATGCAGTCGGTCTTCAGCAAACTTAGCGGCAGCGGAATGCTTGCTCGTGCTCAAGAAGTAATGATGAGCCACAGCAATTACGAGATGGACACAATCAAGGGAGAGGAGTTCAGCATCCCCTTCCCAGATGGCACATCAAGCACGTATGCCGGTGGTTACATACCTGTCCGATATGACAGGAGCGGGGCTAAGAGAGGAGATGTAGATCAGTTCGAGGAGGACATGAGCATTGACGGTCAGTCTCACCGCATGTTGTCCATCTTGCCTAGCTTTACTAAAGAGCGAACCGCGCCGGATCCAGATCCCCTAGATCTCAACCTATCATCTATTCAGCATCACGCTGCCGAAGTCTACCGATTCATTCACATGACGGAGCCTGTGACTGAGGTCTACAAGGTGATCAACGGAGAGAGCGTCCGTAAGGCTTTTGTCCAAAGGTTTGGAGCCAAGGCTTACAACAACATGGATGGTTGGCTAAGGCGTTCAGCGCATCAGAAGTTTGAGAAGGGAGACAACACTGAGGTCGGCAAGATGATGCTTGCCCTATCACGCAACGCCAACATGGCGGTCATGTTCCTCAACATCGGTAACTCCTTACAGAACTATGCAGGCTTGGTTATTCCGATGCGTCGAGTTGGGGCACGCGGCGTTATCTCTGCGTTGATCAGTTCTTCCTTTAGCAGTGCGGCACGAAAGGAGATCGCGGCCAAGTCTAAGGAGATGGCGGGTCGCTTAGACAGGCAGATCTTTGACATCTACGCTACGCAGCAGAAGTTGCTGACAAGCGAAGATGGGATGTGGTCGAACGTCAAGGGTTGGACTAACCGTTGGGCTTATGTGATGCAGCAATACACACAGAACCATGTGGATGTAGCTGTATGGCAAGCCGCCTACAACCAAGAGACTGCCAAGGCTTTGAGCGAACAAGCATCTACTAAAGAAGCAGAGGCTCGTGCTGTGGCTTACGCTGACAGCGTTGTCCGTGGTTCTCAGATGGCGGGTGAGAAGGAAGACCTCAGTCACTTTGAATCTGGTGGCACGGCCCTTAAAGCGATGTTCCCCTTTAAGTCTTGGTTCATCAACTGGATGAACAACGCCGCAAACCAAGGTCGATTAGACATGAGTGATGCGGATCAAGGCAGGATGTTGGCACTTGCTCAAACCTACATGTATCTGCTCATGCTTCCTTCCTTGCTTGCGACTGCGGCGACTAAGGTCGCGGCGGGTGCTGAGTGGGGCGACGATGACGAGGACTTCAGCGATGACATGTTCGAGTTCTGGTTCCGGTCTCAGTTAGATCAGGTTACCGGTGGGCTTCCGGTAATCTCTGATTTGAAGAGGATGATCGAGGGTAACTGGCTAGACGATAAGCATTGGAACAACCGCTACCCGACAACTCCTTGGCAGAGAGGGCTTGAGAAGCTCGTTCAAGGATCGGCAAAGGGGTTCGACTTTGACTCAACGATGGACCTGTCTGCCCAGTTTGCTGACCTAGCAGGGCTTCCTATATCCCGTGCTTGGAACAGTGCCTCAATGATTGGCGACGAGTTGGCTGGCGATCTACGGAGCGAAGGCACGATGGACCTAATACGAGGAATGGCTACCGGTAAGCGCAGTGCTTCCCAAAGGCTGTAAAAAAGACTATTGTTATTACCCGAGTTAGATACCTGACATGACTACTACTATCGCCAACGCCACCCTGACCGTAACGGTTACTGAAGCTGTGACCCTAAACGGTTACGACCAAGGTTCGTCTAACACGCTGACGATCCCTAACATTGACGAAGTAGTGAAGCGGATTGTTACGATCTCTACTACGGAGACAGGGCTTCTCAGTTTCTCGGCGGCATCTACTACTGCTGTGGCTTCTACAGCAGCGGACACCTATGTAGCCGGTCACTTCGACGAAGACGATGTTCGCTACATTCGCATCACCAACAAGGATGACACTAACTTTGTAGTCCTTCGCTTCAGGAGTCAGGGAGGCCACGAGTTTGCAGTCAAGGTAGACGGGGGCAACTCGTTCATCTACTGCTGCGACACGGTCAGTGGTGGCGGCACGGAATCCACCATGGATGCGAACACTGCTGCGCTAACAGTGGCGCTCGATCACCTTGCAGACATCACGGCAGATGCCGATACCGCAGATGTAGACCTAGAAGTATTCGTTGCTTCGGTGTAACAGGTAATAAGATATGAAGAAGTCAGCATACAAGAAACCCAAGTCTACCCCTAAGAAACCTTCGCCTAAGAAGGCGGCTAAGAAAGCGGGTAAGAGGAAATAACCATGGCTGGACCTTATAGAAGCAATGTTGTTCAACCCGCCGCATCAAAAACCGCTACTTTCGATCCTCCGCTAGACGCTATCCATGTCACAGTTGCTGCTTCAAGTAACTCCACTCTTACTATTAGTGGGACAGATGTAGTTTTTGCTTCCGCTCTTCTTTCTGCCGGAGACACGCTAGAGATCGGCGGCATTAGCAAGATAGTTGGCAGTGCTGGCCTTACATACGTCGGCTTGCGAGAGAAGGTCAACTCCACAATCACTGACAATCTTGATGTTTAACAGTCGATATGAGTAAACCTTACAGAAGCAATGTTTATGTAGAGAATGCTGGCGATGCTACATTCGACCCGCCCCTAGACGCTATCTTTGTGTTGGTGGCTGCTAGCACTCCGGGGGAAACCCCCTTAACAATCTACGTTGACGGAGTTGACTCCAAGATTGCTCACGGACAATTAAGCAGGAAGACTCTCTTGAGAGTAGGGGGCATTACACGTATCTATGCAACAGGCAACAACTTGAGATACATTGGTTTGCGAGAGAAGGTTAATCAGCCTATCAACGATAGCCTTCCTGAAGGTGGAGGTGGCGACTAATGGTTGAGCGCAGCGGAGAGAAGTTCTCTGGATACAATAAGCCTAAGAGGACTTCCGGTCATTCTACTAAGTCACATGCCGTGTTGGCTAAGGTGGGCGACAAGGTCAAGTTGATCCGCTTTGGTCAGCAAGGGGTAAGTGGCGCAGGCAAGAACCCTAAGACTGCCAGTGAGAAGGCACGCAAGAAGAGTTTTAAAGCTCGTCATGCGAAGAATATCTCAAAGGGTAAGATGTCTGCTGCCTACTGGGCTGATAAGACTAAGTGGTAGAAACCCGGTGAAATCCCGTGGTCTTCTGGCTACCGTTTGACCCGGTTGTTGTGACGCTGCTGCACGCTCTGTGAGATTCCCCCTTCCCTTGTCTCCAGAAGCGCGGCGGCTTTAAACGGCGGTCAGTGTTTCCTTGCTTTCCAACGCTGTCCGTCGTTTATTTTCTCTCTGCATCGAGCCGGTCGATAAGGCCGGTGACTTAGAGGGTCTTGATGCTAGAGCGAAAGGTTGCTGCCCTGCTAACTGGAGAGAGTTAGCGGGGCTTTTTTACCACCACCTCAAGTTGTCGATCTTGAACTCGTGAAGAGCGCGAGCCTTCGGTGCCGCAGACATCGGTTGTCCTTGCCATTCGCTAGCACCCCAGCATCCCCACTGTGAGAACTTGCTGACGTTGTTGTAGTGGACGAACAGTTGCCCACCCGACATTCTCCACGAGTCGAGATACTTCCTGTAGATGCCGTGCATTCGCTGATTGCGGTTGGCTTCATTGATGAGGTCGGTGATCTGTGCTCGGTATGTTGATGACACGTTGCCGACGATGTGTTGTCCTCCTTCGTAGGCGATCATGGGAACGCCATACATTGCTGCTCTGCCGGAGTTGGCGTGCATCCGAGAGACTGACACTGACATGCTGTTAGCCTCGACGTAGTCCAACAGGTCATCCGAGTCCATGTTGATGAACTGGAGCACGTTGCTGTTAGTGATGTGTGGTCCGAAGTAGGGGGCGATAGCAAGGGCATCGCATAGCAGGTATGCGCTCTCGAAGGCGAGCACTTGTCCGGCAGTCCACGGGTTGCCTGCTTGTGTAGCGAGCACCCTAATGATCCTGTCGTTAGATCCGAGAGAGGCTGTGAACAGGTTGAAGATCTCGACTGATCGTCGTGAGTAATACAGGAGCCTTGATTGGAACGGGCTGCTACCAAGACCGGCGGCGATACCCATCGCTTCGCAGTGTGCTGCTTGCTGGAACTGACTGTTCCATACCTCGTTGCTGTATTCGACGTAGCATTTGAGCGACGGGTGCAGGTTGTCGCGCACCATATCTGCAAGGCTAGTGACGAAGGAGTCAGTGGCTAGGTGCGGGACGCAGATCCAAGCATCCTTCATTGCGTCGTTCGCCATGCTTACGGCAAGCTCGTAGGGCATACCTTTGGTCGATGTGTATCGAGCATCGTCCACCATTGTTCGGTCGCCCCAGTCTGTGAGGGTAGATTGGTTAGTGCGGCACATATCCATGAAGCGCAGGCACGAGACATCACTGAGGCTATCAAGGAACCAAGGGTCCCATGTCCCTGAGAGCGTCTCGTGTGCCTCCTGAGTGATGCGGATATTTCGGATGTAGTCTGACGGGTCTGTGTCTGTGAAGTAGATGAGGATCGTTCCTGTGACGAGGAGCACCATCCTGTTGGATGTAGTCTCCCCCGGTGATTCGTTGCATCCCCCGCTCAAGCTGAACGTGCCGGTGCCATCCCAGGTCATTACATACCTGCCAGTTGGAGGGTTAAGAAAGTCGGCAAGCATTTGCGTGCGGACAATCTGCCCCGGCGCGATGGCTGTGACCCATCCGTCTGCGTCTGTGGCAATGGGGTTCCCGTTGTCCCACGTTGTTGCGTCTCCCGATACCCATGGCTTGCTGTATTTAAACAGGTCAATGAAGGGCAGTTGCGTGCTCCAGTAGGACGGTTCTGAGATGTTCGTGCCTAGAGGTGACTCATGGTCTGAGTCGGACTGCGAGCTAGACAGTGAAGCCGCTTTCAACTGTGGCTCGGTCACTTTGCTAGAGCAACCTGCTAGGAGACATGCGGCCAGAAGAAAGATTTTTCTCATCATCCTGCCCAAGTTACTCTGAAGAGAATTATTTTGATGCGGATTCCTGGTTGCGTTACCTGACACGTCGTGATACGGGTAACACTCATGGAAGGTTACTTGAAACTCAAAGGCGCAGAGATTGCTGCCACTACTGTCTGGTCTGCTGACCCTCGCACCCGGCTCTTGTTCGTCTGCTTGCTGATCGCGGCTGATGACCACGGATTTGTGAATTGGCCGGGGACAACTAACGTCCGCATGATCGAGGACTTCGGTCTAGGCAAAGACGGATGCGTCGATGCCATGGAGCGATTGATCGAGTTAGGGTTTGTGCGGCTGGAGGCTTCTGGTGTATGGCTTATCGAGTCCGAGAGGTTCAGAGACAAGCAAACTAAGAAGCAAGCGATGGCAGCGAACCGGGTTCGCCAATGCCGAGAACGTAAGAAGAACAAGACTGAAGCGTCACCTGTAACAAAGAGAGTTACTGGTAACCGTCGAGGTCCTGTAACGGTTTTGAGAGACGGCACTTACGAGGATTCTAAGAATGCGTTACATGTCACCAAGAGAACTAATAGTACAAGTACTAGTACTAGTACTAATACCAGTACTAATACTGGTAGTGACAGTAGTCGCAGTCGTGGGTCTCGGGTCCATCGTCCTCATGGAGTGGGGGAAGAAGTTTGGAAGGACTATCTCCAGCTCCGAAAGATGAAGAAGGCTCCGGTCACTGATCGGGTGATCTCCATCATCAGCAAGGAAGCGGCTAAGGCGGGTGTGTCTCTGGAAGAAGCCATGCTCAACTGTGTCAGTCACGGATGGTCTGGCTTCAAAGCCGAGTGGCTTAACAAGAGGGGGTCCGCTCAGAAGGTGAGGACAGAGTCAGCATCTCATGAGGCTGGCGAGATTGACTTCTAAGGGAGGAAGACATTACTGCCCTGTCACGGCAAGGCCGGATAGGGATCGTCGATTACAGGCCCACTAGGGGCCATCAGGAGGAAAGCAAGATGAGTGTTAGCGAAGTAGAGAGCGACTCGGATCAATGGAAGATCCTTGAGACAGGCGTTAAGAATTGTGAGAAGAATGCGGATCACGGGAGTTACGAGTCCCGGTTGATGAAGCATTCTCATCTCAGGAATCAGGCTTGGTGGACTGCTTGCCCTAGTTGCAATGCCGTTTACGAGAAGGAATCTGCCGAGGTGTATGCTCGCGTGATGGGCGACATCGGAGAGCCTGACCGCATGATCAACATGCGTCGGGACGCAGCAGAGATTCCGAAGCGTTACTGGTCCGCGAACATCTGGAAGTGGAGGACAAGTTACCCGGCTATGAAGGTCGTAGCTCGTGCGGCTCGCAATTACTGCACTAACTTTGAGGCCGCTCTGGACACGGGTCGGGGCATGATCTTCACCGGCAACCCAGGCACCGGCAAGACTCACGTTGCCTGCGCCGTTGCCAACTTTGTTATGGGCAAGGGGGCTACTGCTCTATACAGCACAGCCACAGACTTCCTAGTCAGGGTCAGAAACACATACAACAGCGGGTCTTCGGAAACAGAGAAGCAAGTCTACGACGCTTTTGAATCACCGGACTTGTTAGTGGTAGACGAGATCGGAAGGAACCAGGAGACGGAGCATAGCGTTGCGACCTTGTTCAACATGATCGACCGTCGATACAGGACGATGAAGCCGACGATCCTAGTCACCAACTTAGACAAGGACCAGACGGTGAAGCTACTCGGGAAGGCTCTTGTCTCTCGGTTCCGAGAAGGCGGGGGCAAGATGCTCGGCTTCGCTTGGCCTGACCTACGGGTCAACGACGGAGACATCGAATCGTGACACATCCAACTCTACGTGAGCGTGCCATCGAGTGGATGGACACGAACCCCGACGCGATGCAACACTTCGCAGGTTTTGCCGAGCAGTTGCGGTCGCTCGGTCGCCGGTTCGGTATTGGTCTACTTGCGGAGCGTGTGAGGTGGGAGATGACCTTGCGCGGAGGCGACGAGGACTTCAAGGTGAACAACAATTACCGCGCTTACATTGCCCGTCGATTGATCCAAGACGATCCTCGACTAGCAGACCACATCAAGTGCCGAGTGACCAAAGCCGCAGACCTACCTGCACGGGATGCGATTGTGGCTAGCCCGGCTGATCCTTTTGAGGAGTCGATGCGACCATGATTGTCATGCCTGCAAACACTCAAGGATTTACGACTGGATACATCGCAGGCAAATATGACGGGCGTATCGCTCATCTCTATTCACCCGATGGATGGCGCAGGCCAAAGCCTTACGTTGATTACGCACTCGACAATGGCAGGTTCTCTGAGTCTTGGTCTGAAAAGGACTACCTAATGATGCTCGATGCAGCAGCGAACCACCGTGATCAACCGATTTGGGCGTTAGTTCCAGACGTTGTAGGTGATCGAGATGCCACTC
>Ga0070747_1000618_pt1 | contig 17294 bp, 17 predicted proteins | sample VirMetDEL_Mar_31_FD_77321 | JGI IMG/M metagenome (GOLD analysis project Ga0070747, IMG submission 77321) | Aqueous microbial communities from the Delaware River and Bay under freshwater to marine salinity gradient to study organic matter... | ecosystem: Environmental > Aquatic > Marine > Coastal... | reverse complement strand
ACTTCCTGATCCAGGCGCTAAACTTTGTCCAGCATAGTGATACAACAGACCATCTCTGATCATAGTAGCGTTTATAGAACCAACGAGAGTGTTGCTACCTGGTCCTGACTCTCCATCAACAATACTGTACCCAAGAACGTCTATTATAACTGCTTGAGCGTTATCAACCTCGTTGAGGTCAGACTCAAACTGTCTATTTAGCTCACCTATAATTCTGTCTCTTGTACAAGCAATAGAACCAACCTGAAGAGTGCTTATAATGCTTTGACCGTCGTTGCCGTCTCTAAAGACAACACCGTTATCCGTTTCTACTCCTCCAACACTTACCGACCTCCCAGGAAACTTAAGAAACCCAACAAGCCTTTTAATTTGTTGTGTGAATATATCGCTGGTTGAAGTGTCTAAAGTTAGAACTGACGACGCAACCTGATCAAATCCTGGCGAAACAAATTCTACTTCATCTAATCCTGCGTCAAGAAATTGCCCTCCAACATAATTACCTTCAATGATGTTTGAAACATCATTTCTACATTCTGGAAATGAAAACCTGCCTAGTGTTTCTGATGGACTAATAGATCCAGTTTTAAGCCTGTAAGATGTGCTTGCATTTAAACAAACCCATCTGCTTATATTATTGCTTCCATTAACTATGCCTGCATTTAGAATAGATCCTGTAAAACTATCCTCAAAGTTGTGATACAAAGTAGCGACGCCAACACTAGAAGTGTTCATATATCCACCCTTTAGGTCAGGAAGACAAGTAAGAACTTGCTCATTACTTATAGACTTTAAGTCAAGAGAAAAGAACACATCATCTGTTTGAGCAGAAGGTGTGCCAGAAAAAATAAGGCCTTCGTAAGTAAGGGAATCGTATTTCCTACTAGGGTCAAAGACATTGTTGTTGTTCTTAACTCTATTCAATCCAAAAACAACGTCAGCTTTGTTAAGAATAAAGTATCCGCAAGGAGGCACGCCTTGTGGGCCTGCGGACGCCTCTGCCAAAGCCCTTTCTACAACGAAACAAATTTTTCTTGAGTTAGAGTCCCCTGTATTTATGTAGCTTAAGTCTCCTAGGCCGCAGTTTACCTGATACCCAGCAGTGTTCTTTACATCAAGAACCAATACATCATTAGAAACAATCTGCCCTGGACCTGGACTAACGTTTACTCTAGGAGGTATAACTTCTTTACCTGAAAGAATCCCACCTATAAGCTCGGAGAGATCAGACTTAGTGACCGTGTTGTTTATAAAGATTCTAACAAAAAAAGACATAGGCTTCCCCTGTATAATCAGAGGGTTGGAAGCCGATGTACCGTAAGCTACGTCAATTTCCCCATCAGTAGAGGACCATGAAGCTGAAGCCTGATTCTGCGAAGTTCCATTAACAGAAGCCAAAGGATCAAATCCTATATCTTTTATAGTAAACGATCTTCCAAACTTAGAGCGAGTTTGTTCTGAGACTTTCCCCGCGCACTGTCTTGCTGGATTAAAAAATTCACTGCTTTGTTGAGCAGGGTCTGTAACCTGATCTTGAAGAAGGCTTGAGTCATTAGGGTCATTAAACGTCGTAAAGACGCTAGAGTGAAAGCTATCCCTAGATTGATAAAGGTGTATGTTGGCGTCAGGGTTTACTGTAATGTTGATGTTCAGTGTAGTTCCGCCCTCAATTTCAGCTGGAGCATTAGACATATCTAGCCTGTACCCACTAATTCTGTTCTTCACCCCTCCTTGGTTGCCAATTTCTCTAACCTCAGAAAACATATTGATATCAAGAGAGGTGAAATCGTCAGGACGCTCTCTAGATATGTAAGACAGCCTAGCAGAGACGTCAACCTTATCGAATCCTTCTACGTAGTTGCCCATAAAAATCCTGTCATTAGACAGGGCTATAGCTTCTGCAAGCTTAGGTACGCTATCAAACTGCTTGAAGGTTATATCCTCAGGCACATATGATACAACGTTATTGTTGTAGTACTTAAACGTGTTGTACGTTACAGGAACGGCAGGGTCGCCGTTAGAAAGAGACGTATAGTATCCTCCGTTTGGACCGTACCAAGAAGTTCCCGTAGCCGTCTCGCTCTCTCTGAAGTCATCAATAAAGAACCATGGGCCTTGGTTGCCCTCCCTTCCGTAGAGACGAATAGACTCTACGTTATCGCTCTGAGTAGGTATTCTAACCTTTATGTAGTTGTATGCGTCTACCTCTGGTGTAGGGTCAGAACCTTGAGACAGGTATGCTGGGTTGACAGCCAGCTTGGAATACACAGAAAAAGCACTTACCGTACCATTCTTAAATACGTTTTGATAAGCAAACTGAACGCCTCTAGAGTTTGCAAAGTTACTTATCGTAATAGAAGGGTCATAGTCCCACTCAAAAAATATAGGCCGCGTAGGTGTTATAGGACAAAGAGAGATAAACTCAACTATATCCTTGTCAGTCAATGTGTTAAGAGAAGTCGTTAAGCACGCCTCAATGTCTAGGCACCTAGGCTCATTGTAGTTGTCCGTGAAGTACAAGAAGGCCTTTTCTCCCGTACCCTGACCATACTCAGCGCTAGAGACATGCGTGATACTCCCTTGAACCACAGAGTTGTAGTAGAAGTTGAGCCACTTTGTTTGGATAATTGTAGCAAGCTGTTTTTCCTCGTCGTCAACATACCGCAAGACAGCATGCTTATTTGGGTCGCTATGCCACATAAAGTAGTATATGCTTCCTCTAGCCTCATCAGAAACGCTTCCAATGACGCTGTATCCCCCTGAGCGCCCTCGACCTTCTGGGTCGTTTATAGCCTCTTGTATGCCTACAAGATCATTGCCTCGTACAGGCTTTAGAATACCTTCGTTGCCCCCTGATGTCTCCTCACCTGCATCACCATGGTACTCGTCATTAGACTCATATGCCCGCACATTGACTGCATCGAGCATCTCTGTTTTTTTTCTTAGCCTAGCATCGCTGGACTTAGAAAGGATTCTAGGGTATACTTTATTTGTAGCCATTAGTATTTTGGTGCCTGCTTAAAGTTCTTTCTCAACATACCAAGGATGTCGTCTTTTGAGACGGAGTTCATCCTAGCTCTAGCCTTTCGCCTTTCGTTGTAATACTCAGCTCTGGCTCTAGCCTTCTCCCCAGCAGGGACGTTTCTTTTTCTTTCGCAGACCTTGTAGTATATGTAAGACCTCAAGGCTTCTTCTGCGTACACGTGAATCAAAGGGTTGGTGCTACGTGCCTCGTCAGAGATGTACTCTATAACAACCTCTGTGACAGAAGAGTTAGTGGCAATCTCAAGTCTAAATTGATCTAGATTTACTCTATACTCGCCAGCCCCTACTCCTCCACCCATTCCATAGAGAGCACCGATGGTGTTCTGATAAAGGTAGTTTCTAAAAATATCTTCTCTAAGGCTGTCAGAGCTTGCTTCAGTCTCTCCGTCTGTAGCGCTTTTGTCGTCAGTTTTGTTGGGGATAAGATCAGCATTTTGCTGAATCATAAGGGGCGGAGTCACATTTGTAACTGCATCAATAAATCCTTCTGCATCAACATCAACCGAAGTCGCGTCGTCTGAATCAATCTTCTGAGAGAAGTTGATGTTCTTGTTGTGGCGCATAACGCGAATGATACCATCACCATCCACAAGGCCAACTTTGATAACATCTACAAAGTCTGTAGGTAGAGTCACAGTGTCATTGGAACTATTGATTGACAGCTTAAGAGACTTTACACGTGTGGTTACGTCAAAGCCAAACTCTCTAATACCACGAAGAGCAAGGTTTCTTACAGTAACGTCAGATACGTTAGCAGTATAATCATCTGCGTCATTGGTGATTAAAAAATCATCTATAATCTGGCGAAGGGGAAGGTAAGTCATCCCCTTTGTAGAGTAATCTACGTAACTCATTTCTTGACTACTTTAGGAGCCACCTTTATCAAAAGCGGGTCTCGGAGGTTTATGCCTATCATGCTCATAATCTCTTCCATGAGATCTGGGAACATGTCCTCAGGCAAATCAAAGTTTCTGCTTTCACTAGGGTTCATAGCCCCACCACTAGATACACCAGTGTTAAATACAGACACACTAGGAGATCTGTTAGGGTCAACAGAACCAGCTCTTAGTTCACCAGTAACAATAGTCCTTGAAGAAGGCACTCTGTAGTAGTGAAGCTTTATGACATCAGAGACTGAATCAGCATCAGGGAAGATCTCAATGTTGTTTGATATCAAAGCAACAGGGAACTCCGCTGTAGGGGCAGAAAGGTTGCTTCTAAGAATCCTTGCCATATCCCTTGAGTTGTAAACCATCTCAAAGTTTTTGTATCCGCTATCGCCATCACCATCGAATATGGAGATTATGGTATAGCAGTCTAGGGGTTTGACAAAGGGCTGAGTCTCTACAGCGTCCCCTGAGGAAAAGACAGTGCCTCCAGAAGAGTCATATCCGCCTTGAGTAAGATTTACGGTCTTCTCATAGTTGGACATAAAGTTCTTGTACTTGATCAGGACAGAGTCAGATTCTTCCAAATCTATCCCCCTAATCCTAGCTGCTTTGGCAGCAACAGCCTTATCCGCAATCTTGGAAAAGACGTTCCTCTGTGCAGCTGCAGCAAAGGAATTGAACATGACGGGAGTAATGAATCCTTTCTGATCTTGGTTGGCCATATCGCGTACGGCGTTGTAGACTTCTATTACCGATATCATGTAGCAAATATACAAAAAGAAAAGAGGCCCGTTTGGGCCTCTCTCTTACAGCTTAGCAAGCTCAGCTTCTAGTTTGTCTAAGACTATACCGCCTTTCTCAGTCAGGCAGAATCTAGTCATTACATCTACTGTATCCATACCTGCTGGTGTGCTTACGATCAAGGAGTTGCTGTCTGTCCAGTAACATCCGTTAGACTTCGATGTAATAATCTGATAATTCACAGACTGTTGTACTACAGCTCTAGTCTTTACTTGAGGCGAATCAAATGCCTCAATAAATGATTTAGGATTTTTCTTTGCAATTCTAAGAAGGTTGTGTCTAATCTCAGTTGACTTAGCATCCGTACGTACACCAAAGTAAATTGCTACAGGAATCAAGTCAATGATATCACACTCTCTTACTTTAGCGACAGCGTCATAAACCTCAAACTCCTTGGACAGTTCTTGTTCCGCATCCTTAATCTTGTCTACGGTCTTAAACAGGTTGCCACCGTTTGCCATATTCGAAGGGTGCAAAGACATAAACTGTCTAAGGTTGGGCTGGTCACTGCGGACGAAAAGTCTACCCTCTCTAAAAACTACAGACCCTCTCACAGCATTTTCACTCTGCTCATCCATCCAAATTGATGGTTCATTAGGGCAGTATCTCATTGTGCGAACAGTGTCTTTTTCTTTGTCGTAAACAGTTACGTTTGACTGCTTTACGAGATAAGCAACACCAGGATTTGTAGGAATAATGTACTCTACGTTCTTATTGTTTGACTCCTTTTCCTTCCATTTTAATGGAATAGAAGTCTTTTTCACTTCCTTTTTTACCTCCTGAACGACTTCAGGTGTTGCTTCTGTCTGGACTTTTTTAGGGCGTCCAGGAGCCCTTCTTGTTTGTTGTGCCATAATTAAATGAATTAAGAAATTGGTTTGTATAAACTGTGCAAATCAGTAGCGAGTTTGGCAGCTCGCTCTGTGCCTATATCTTTTTGAATAACTCCAAATCGACCTATGTGACCCGCAAACTTCGCCTCTTCCGCACCAAGTCCTTGGCCAAAATTCTTTATAGCAAGATTGCCATCAGTTCTGCCTGATGCATTAAGGCTTGTTGGATCTAGAATTTCGTCTGCAATAAACCCTGCCTCTGCATCTTCAGGTGTAAAAGAATTAGTTTGATCTGATATTATTGAAACAACCTGACCCGTGTTGTCGTGAATGTAAATCACGTTATTATCGTCTCTTCGGACAACAAACACAGCTATTGTTTCTATCTGAGACTCATCGGTCGTTTGCTGAGCTACGTTTCCTGATCCAGTAGCAGGAGCTCCTGTAAAGGTATCAAAACGTATTGCAAACTTATTCTCTGCAAGTTCGTTAAGACCACCCAGTCCAAAGCATGTCCCGCCGTCACTAGAAAAGAAGTTACCTCTCATAACCCTACCTCCCTTTTGAGTTATAATACTAGATGGGGTCTCTGAAAGAACCATATACATAGTAAAACCGCCCTCCACAAAAAACTCTGTGGAAACTATGAAGTAGGTTGAAGTGGTTACTTCTGCAGCAACAGTAGAAAGTCCGCTACCCGTTCTTCCTACAGCCGTGATTTTGGTAGGGGAGCCGTTTGTTGTAGCGTTGTAATCTGTCCCTCCAGTACCAGCATTTGTCCATCCGTTAATAGTAGTGCCTGATGAAACCGTAATGCCAGCCTCATTGTAGTCAATAATAGGCTTGGCGTCTGTCGATCCAAAGTCAATGCCTTGTATGGTGTTGGGGGTTCCAAAGACTGTCCCTGCTGTTCCGCCAAGGAACGTACGTGTAGAAGCTTCCCCACTTGTGCGCTCTACTGGGGTCTTCCTGACTTGACTTACGACGTCAGAGACACCAGAAAGGCTTACGTTCTTTAGGTTAGAGAATCCATCGACTGCGTCAAACTTCATGACGTTAGACCTTACAGTCTCGCTACCGACAAACTTCATGATAGACTCTACTACATCCAGCTCCTTCCCCACCTCACATCCTACGGTTACGCTAGTCTTTTGCATAGAGTCCCCATCGACAAGGTTGTTGTCTTCGTAGGGGGTAGCATTGTTAAAGACGATCCTTACCTTCCCTTCTTCTGCAGTCATAAATGCAAGCAAGTCGGCAGATACCCCAAGGAGGTCTAGGCCTACTCCAGAGTCTGACGCAAAGGTGCTCGATTTAGACACCTCTTGTCTTCTAAACAGGAAGAACTTTTTCATTGCATTAAAGATATTGCAAATATAGTAAAAAGAAAAAGGCCCCCGCAGGAGCCTTTCTCGTAGTCTTTAAAAGACCTATTTAGATTACGATGCAGCCGTGGTTGCTCCACCAACAGCAAATGGCGCCCATACGTCGCCCAGCCAAATGAGAGTTATGCCCTCACCGTCTGCGTTAATGGTAATAATCTTATTTTCTGCAAAAACATAGTTAGCGACAGTAATGACTGCCTTGTGTGTGCCATCTGCGTCTTCTGCGTACATACACAAAACTTGACCTGGAATAGTTCCATCAGCCAAAGTAAAGGCATTTGAAGATCCTGCACCGATGTCGAACATGACGTGACTTGTTGTCACTGGAATTGCTCCGTCATCAGATTCAGTAAGCTCAACTGCTACTTCCTTTAGAAACAAGGGAAAAATGTGATTTTCTTTTGCGGTATTTGATGCTCCCATAATTGTTAGTATTATGAAGAAAGGGGAAGCCCCAATGGGCCTCCCCGTCACTTCAGGTTTATTACGATGTAATGACTACGTGCTGGTTAGCGGCACGGGTCAACAAGCATGACTCTGAACGGTAGTGGAACGTCATAACGTCACGACCGACATCACCATTAGTGTGTCCCATAATTCCGCCACCAGTCACCCAGTGCTCCATTTCGCGGCTGTAGCCATTGGAAGCCTTGTACTTCATCTCCAGAGCTGGTGAAGCAACGCCTGTGCGTGCATCAGCAACTGTTGTCAATGGGCACATAACACCCTTAAACTTACCGCCGTTGTCAGCACCCAACAAAGATGGGTCATTCAGCAACTTCCAATCGTGCTTGTGGAAAGTGTATCCACCACGTGTGAAGCTCTTAAAGCCAAGCTGTACAGCCATGTCTGGAGAGTTGTTAAACGCACCAAACTGTCCTGGCAAACCAGCAGTAACCTGTGTAGCCAAACCTCCAGCAAGCATATCGTCGATAGCCAAAGCTTGAGATCTATTGACGTACATAGCGTACTCAGAAGGAGCGCCATTGGCGTCGAGCTCTGCGATTACAGCATCAAAGTCAGCCAATGCAGTCATCTCGCCAGCAACCTGGATACCTCTATCTTGGATAGCAGTGATGTATCCTTCAGAGCCAGCAAAGTTTGTGTTAGTACCATCGTTTGCATCAGCATCAGTAGTTTCAACAACATTCGCACCAGCAGTCTTTTCACCAAACAACATGATCATCTCACGGCGATCTTCGAAGCGCTTACGAGCTTCCTGCTCACCGTACATAAACCAACGGTAGTCTCCGTTGCCAATGTTGATGTAACCTACGTTAGTGGCTTGAGAACCGTTAACTTGGAAGCGGTCCTTAACAATAGCGTAGGTGTTGATGTAACGCTTTACTGTTGGCTCCAAGAACTTTGAAGGCTGGTTAGAGCCTTGAGCATACATGTTGCCAATGTGCAACAGTGTACCACCGTTAGTGTTGTCTACGTTGCCAATAACAGCATCAGTTCCATCAAGACGAGCAAAAACGTGCTTGCCTGACTGAGAGTCAACTTCAAAGCCTCTGTAAACGAGACGGACACCAGTTTCTGGCTCCAAGAAGATGTCACCAGCCTCAAAGTTGTCTGCGTTACTTGTGCCTTCTTCTTTGTGCAAGTCAGCTGTTGCAACAGCAAGAGTATCTGGGGCAGTGGCAGTGACGACAGCAAACCCACTGGATGCGTAGTTATACTTTCTGTGACGACGACCTGCCTCGTAGAATTCAACCTGATCGGAAGATCCAGCTGAGGAGACGGCACCAGTGAGCTTCAAGAAGCCTGTGATGCCTTGGTCCCCGTAGGTTTGTACGAGAAGCTCAGATACGTCTGGCTTTCCGTGAACGTTTTCTCCAGCAGCAGCGGCGTTCATAAGCTCGCCAATAGCTGCGTATTTTTCTGGCGACTGAACGAAGTTCAGTGGCGCATTGTTATAAGTAGCCTGTGTAATAGTACTCATAATTTCTTAGTTTTAGATGTTAAAAGTCATTTTGCCTGACTGACCCATAATTTGTTTTAGGCCAGCTACAAGCGGAGATTGCTCTTGACCCGTATTTCCTGACTGAGGTGTATCCATAGATACATTAGCTGCTTGGGTGACTACGTTACGCTGTCCATCACTGAGGCCTTGCTTATATGCAGAGGATAGAATCTGATCTACATTGTCAATAAGGGCTCTGTGCGAAGACAAAGTATCGTAATCCCAGCTACCGTCGTCGCGGACGTAGGGGTCGAAGAATTGCTCTAGTTGAGCATTTTTTTGCTTGAGCTCTGACTTGTACTGTCCATCAAGAGAGAATGTAAATGTCTTGTCGTTACCTAGGTCGAACTCCAACCCTGTAAGACTATCCACTTCCTGTTCCATCTTGCTGATCCACTCAGCGTCAATAAAGGATTCTGCCTCAAGACCTGCCGCTTCTCTTTGCTCAGGAGCCTTGTACGAACTGCGAAGATCTTCGATCTTGCCTTTCGCCTCGGAGCCGTCAATCTTCAGCTGCAGTTGAGACATCTTAACCTCTTCATCTGAATACACATCAGAGTCGAGCTTGTATTTGCTCTGGATAAGCATACTGACTTCGTCTTGCGTGAGGTTAGGGTATTGTGAAGCCATGTTGATTCTAACAGCCGTGACGTCATCCATCTCGGATGGGTTTAACGACTGATAAGCGAACCAATCTTCAGGCTTTCTACCTGTCTCCTCAACGAACTTGGCGATAGCCTCGATACGTTCGTCCAGAACTTGTTGTGGAGCTGCTTGAGCATTTAAGTCGTCGATAGAGTTTACATCTCTTCCAAGCCGCTCGCTTAGAAAAGTAAAAACTGCTGACTCAACTTCTTGGTCGCTGTATTGCGGCTCCGTTGTTTCTTGTGGTTGTGTAGGTGCAGCCTCAGGATCTACATAAGGTGTAGACTCCATCGTCTGCTCAGGCTCTGAGACCTGTGGTTGACTTTCTGTTGTAGTCTCTGGCTGCGGTACAGCTGGAGGAACATTATCCTGCACAGGTGTTTGTTCTGCAGCGGCGTCTGCTTGCATAGATTGTTGCAGAGCTTCAACACTGTCTACAATCTCAATCTTTGAAATATTATCCATTTAAATTAAATTATTGATTTTTATATCAGGGTGCGAAGTACGCAATGTACCCCGTATTTGTAGTCACAGAAGCTGCACTAACCTCAGTCCATCTCCCGTAGATAGTTAGTCCTTTTGGGAAAATAATGTTGTCATTGATAGGCTCTCCATTAGCATCTGCCAAAGCCGCGCCTTCGTTTGTGTGGTTAAAAGACGCATCCTTGTTTTCACCGCTTACTTCTTTTTCAGCAGTGAGCACGTTAAGAGTTGTATCACCCAAAAACGTAATGGCAATTATAACCCTTCCAGCAGGTGGTTTAACTGTCTCGGTGGTCGTAACAGAAAATGTGCTGCCAAACTGCCCAAAAGCCGCCTGGTTTGCATCGCCTTGATTTGAAACATTAGGCATTATCCAAGAGTATTAGCTGAGTCATCATTGCCAAAGACAGCGTACTCAACGAGTTGATTAACAAGAGTCCCGTAAGCCTTGAACGTTTTATCGTTTGGCACGGGGATATAACAGAACTCTCCACCACCAATCTTAGCTACAGCGGCATCAGAGTCTGTGTCGTTGTAAACGTAGATGTAGTTTTCTAGTTCAGAGTTTAGATTTCTAACATACAAGTACGCGGACGTCGTCTTGTCGCTGGCCTTGTACACAGTGAGGCCACTGCCACCACCGCTTACTTCAGCAACCTTAGCGCGAAGGATTACACCAGAGTCAGCAGCAAAATTCTTGGCAGCTGTGATGCTTACCGCTGTCGCTAAGACGTCAGTAGTTGAGATAGTTAGACTTGTTCTAACTGTACCCATTATGCTTCGTAAATAACGAGGAACTCAACAGTCATGTTGACATCAGATGTGTCAATATCAATGTCGTTTTCACCGTCATAAGGAATGAACATAAAGTCACCACCGTAGAGGAAACCAAGAGAAAGGTTAGACGCTCCAAGTTCAACCTTAATAAACTCAGAGTTATTGGTTGAAGTGTTTTTGATGTAAACCTTGTGAGCCTTTCCTGCAGTGTAATCCCCAGCAGAGATCAAAGTTTCATTAACCTGAGCTGAAGCATAAAACTTGCGAGCAACGCCCGTAGTTTGGTCCAAGCCAGTAGCGCTTGCGGCTTTTTTAAGCTGAGTTGATGTACTCAAAGAAAGATTGTCTCCAGTAAGGTCTCCGCTAGAGATCGTAAGAGATACGGTTGTAGTAGCCATTTTGTTTAGTTTGTTTGGGCAAATATACTAATTATTATTTCTTTTTTTTCTTGCCCTTGCCAGCACGGATCTTAGCGGCTTCGCGCTTTCCAAATGCAGACTTTACACGAGCCATAGCCCAAGCATGCTGAGATACCTTTGGCCTGTTCCCAGAACTCATATATGCAGCAAGGCCTCTGCGGTATACTTCTTTCTGCGCTGCAGAAAGGTTAGCCATACCACCCCCTTTTTTCTTCTTCTTTTTAACCTTTCCGCCCTTCTTTAGAATTATCATATCTTATCTCTTCTTGCCATAAGCCTCTTAAGTCTGGCAGCTACAGCTGGTGGGAATCCTTTCTTTTTTCTTTTGCCTTTAGTTCCACGATACTTTTTGTATATAGCAGAAATCTCAGACATAAGCTTTTTTCTTTCTCCAACGTTAGAGCTGCCCCGCGTGTATTTCGCGTTGAACTTCTTAGCCATGGTCGGCAAGCTTAAACTTTGCTTTTCTTACTGCTCCTGGATGAGATTTAAATTCCCCTCTCATAAGAAAGTACCTTCCGCCCTCTAGCATCCAGTGAAATCCTTTTGGCGGGTCAACAAGTTGCGTCTTAGATGACACTCTGAGCTTGCCGCCTTTGTTTGTTTTTACAGTATTCATACTTCTGTTGCTTGCGCGTCTTGGAGCGCTAGAGTTACCTCTAGACGCTGGAGAATATCTATTTGCAGATCCGTAACTCACCACTTTACTTTGTTTGCCCAGTACGCAGCACTGCTAGGTCCTTTGGCGATGTTCTTTCTATGACGAGACTTAAAGGACTTTCTTTTAGCTTTCATCTTTGCAGACTCCCCAGCCTTGGGCTTACCTGCAGTACTAGCTCCTTTCTCTCCAAACCTAATAATCTTAATCTTTCCGTTTACACGTACAGCTACGATATGAGACTTCTTTCCAGAAGAAGACCTTTTGGGTTTACTTAACCCAGACAGACCGTACCTCTTTAGTTTCTTTTTATCGCTTGCGCTTAATGCCATAATGCGAATATAGTAATTATGTAAGTGTCAAAGTGATCGACTTTGAGTCTCGACCATTGACTGCAGTCAGCGTTATCTGAAAGGGTCCACCTCTGGAAGCCTGAGTCAAATCTCCAAACGATAAGGTGGTGTTGGATCCGATGCCCACCAGTTTAGTATCACCTGCCAGAGCGGTAGATGAGCTTGTGCCTAACGACATGCTAGTTTTAGATGTGTTCGCGGTGATAGCGCTTGACTGACTAGATGTAATTCCAGTCTTGGCTTTGTTCAATGCAATCTCAGTCCTTAAGTAATCCAACTCGTCCTGCATCTTCTGTATCTGATAGATCATTGCGGCCTCTGCTTCAAAATCTAAGACATCAAGATGTTTGCCATTGTCAAAGTTTGCTTTGATTCGTGCCAAGTTATCGCCAGTCTTGTCGTGTATGGGCTCGTGCCTTCTTGTAGTTAATGACATGTTATACTGCTGCTATTGTTACGTAACCACCGTGAATCTCATTGCCTGAAGCATTGGCTATCCCTATAAATAAATAATTAGTTGTAGAGCTAGTTACATCTGTTATATCAATCTCTGTACCTACGTTACCAGTTCCTTTGCTAACGCCTGTTTTAGAATCAATCTGAAACTCCCAAACCTCAACGGCATCTGTAGCAGATCCATTGATTTTAACGTGTGTTGCTTTAAACCCTGTAGGTATTGCAATTGATGCATACATTGGATTGGAAGAAAATGACTCTAAAAACAGTTGCTCTATACCAATATTAGTATCATCTACAAAAAGGGGTCTACCACCGTCGTCAGCAAGAAAGTCTCTAGGCAAAATCTTAATTCTTGAAGTCGAACCATGCCAACCGTCCGAACCTCCACCAACCGCCGCAATACGATCGTTGATAGCTGCCGATGTCATCAGGTGACTGTCAGAATCTACAAACTCACCAGCTAGGTCTATATCGTCAACAATGTGATTACCAACTGAAATACCTGAAGTGGCCTTAAGAACACCCGCTACAGTGGTTATAGATGACGTTCCACTCCCAATGTTTACATCAATCTCATCTTCAGCATCTCCGTCTACAAGCTCAAGTCCGATCGTCATTTCCCCGTCATGAGATGCAACTTGCAGTCCCAAATGACCGCCCTCTTGTCCGTCAGTTGTCTCTGCTATTTTTCCAAATATTTGAGCGTAAGCAGTTGCGTTCTGACCAGAGTCTTCTCCTTCCCATCTGACAACACCCAAGGTATCACCGTCTGCTGGAGCCGCCCCTCTATCTTTTATGAAAACAAATCTTTGACCTCCAGTGACGTTTGCCTCAGATTTAAGTTCAATTCTAGGGTAGCCTCCTGTGGAGCTTGTTAGTTGTAGCGTATCGGCAGTTGCGTCATAAGTAAGGGCAGACTCTGCCTGTATTGCCTGAGTAAGGTTCCCAGTAAGTACAGCATTAGAGGCAAACGATGTGGCGCCCGTACCTCCCTTTGAAACTGGGACCTCATCAGAAAGCGTAGATCCAGCAGCAGTAACCGTGATAGGTGCAGTGCCGTCAAAGTTTACTCCGTTGATTGCTCTTGCCGTGGCAAGTGCTGTAGCTGTTGCAGCATTACCAGTAGTGCTTTGGTTGAGGGTGGGAACATTGTTTGCGTGTATTGTACCAGCTCCGTCAGATGTAAGGTCTACGGGTATAGCGTCAACTTCAAGGTCTATTGTTCCGTCATCATCTTGATACGTAGCAGAGATTCGTGTCTCCGTGTTGCCAGTAAACATGCCGCCTACAATATCCTGAACCTGCTCGGTGCTAAGCTGAGTGTTTGTATCAGCAGAAGCGATCGTAACTGTATCGCTTGATGCGTTTGTCGTAATGGTTACGTTAGACCCAGCAGCAAGAGTGAGGGTGTCATCTACTCCATCAGCAACCACATTGGCCTGACCAGATACAGCTAGTGTAGTAAAGGCATTGGGTGAGGTACCATCAGACCCAGCGGCTCCTGTAGCGCCCGTTGCTCCTGCAGCTCCTGTAGCCCCTGTAGCACCAGTGTCACCCTTAGGTCCTTTTTCAGTTACAGTAATTGACGAAGAAGAAGGGCTAGTAACAGATACACTCGTAGATGACGAGTTAATTGTTGTTGTAGTCCCATCATTAACCGATACGCTTACAGAATTACCTGATGTTGTATTTACGGAAACACTCATCTAGAGACAGGGGTTGGGGTAGCGTCAGAAACGTCTTCGATTACCCTAAAGTTTCCTCTTAGGATTGTTGTGTGGTCATCGTTGCCCGTAGTAGCATTTGGCTTAATCTGCTGAAGATCATACACATACGACCCTCCAGGTATAAGTCTCATGGTTTCTGCTGTAGCTGAAATAGTAACGTTACCGCTATTATCCAATACAAAAGGCTCAAAAGCCCTTTGGCTACCATCCCTGTTAAGCGCTTTAGGACCAAGCTCTGCGGTAGACATTACAAGCCCAGAAGTACCTTTTGCTCTAGCTGCGGTAGGAGATGTTCTCACCTGCATTACAAATGAATACTCATCAGTAACCAAAGGTAACGCCGTACCCGCAGAGTCCTTTAGAGTTAGCGTAACCGAAAAGGAATCACCTCTTCTGCATGTAATGTCAAGGCGTTCGCTGACATCAAGATTTACTTTCTTTGCCATGTTAAAGTAGTTGTCCTATGTTTATTTGATCTTGTTTTTCTGGGAGCTCTGATCTATCACCTTTTCTTTGAGAGATAAGTTTGCTTTGCTCTACGGCTTGGCGCTCTACTCTGTCGTCTTTTCTGTCTTCTTTAAGAACCTCAAGTTTTTCTTTGAACTCTTGCTCTTCAGTTCTAAATCCAAGAGTAGCCTGTGCCTTGATAATCTCAATCTCTTTTCTAAACTGATGTCTAACCTGCTCTAGTTGCGCTTCGAGCTGACTCTTAAGCTGCATCTTTTGAGTTTCAATTTGCGCCTCCATTTGCATCTCCTGCATCCTCCCCTGCGAAGCGGCCTGAGCTGCCTGCTGCGCCTGCTGAGCCTGCATCTGAGCATTCTGCATTGCTTGCTTTTGAATCCTCTCCATCCTTTTTTTGCGGCGAACAACAAGCAGCTTTTCTGCTTGATTGATGTCCCTAACTTGGCGGACAGCCATGGCATCCTCTAGGTCAATTTCTTTTTGAGCCAAAGAAGCCTGGATGCTTTGTTCAAGATAGATCTTGTCTTGGTCCTCCATCTCTTTAACAACGGTAACACCGAAGTTGAACATCGGCAAATCTCCAAAAGAAGAAAGGACTCCCATATTGGTCTTGCCAATGGCATTCTCGTAAGTGCCATAAATAACAGACTCTGGAGGCAAAATCTGCAAGCACTTAACTATATCCTCACAAGTCTTCTTGTAAAGAATCATAGCCGCATTTGTAATGTCGTAAATAGCGTTGTTGCCTGCGGCAATAGCATTTTGCTGAACCCCCACTAGCGTGTCTCCTTTAGGAGTAGACGCATCCATCATCTCATTGATACCTGTAGTATCACGAATCATCCTCAAGTAATGATTGTATAATGCAATCAACTCGTTGATGTTTCTAATGCTATTTCCAATTTCTCTTACAGGAGGGTTTTGGAAGCCCCCGTCAGGGTTCTTGCTTCTGTAGTAGAAAACACCCGTCTGCTCGTAAATATCATGCAGGTCCAGGGGTTGCAGCTCTCCAGCCTTACCCAGCTGAACATTTTCTAGTCCTTCAATATCAATAATCAATCCATCAGGCTTAGCCTTGGCGATGGCTTGTTGAATTTTAAGGTGAGTAAGTTGAAGCATATCAGCAAACCCAGTGCAGCTGCTAACCATAGACTTAGGGACCATCCTTCTGATGTTTGTACAAACAGAGGAGTATGAAAGCCTACACCTTGAGATGTCGTGCATATTTCTAGGCACATTGTTTTTCATCCCATAATCAAAAATATGATTTGTACCTAGTACGTAGGACCCTCCATAAAGAGTTGCAATCTCCATCTTATGAGGCGTCCTTTCAAACACCCCCGCCTTTCTTTCTTTGTAGTCAAACCCTTGATGAAAAAACCCTGTGTTACCGTGACGGTTTTCTTTTTGCTCGTAGTATATGCAGTCAACTGACATAAACTCAAAGTCAATAACCTCAACCATAAAATCGTCATACTCGTACTTCATCTTATTTACAGATGAGTCAAAGTATCCCTTACTAGATGATGAGTTGTACTTGGTGGTTTTCTTAGCAATCTCTTCGTATTGCTTTTCATCAAATTGATCGCCCGCTAGTCTTTTAAGCTCCGAAATAGAGATCCTTTTGATGTGACCTGCATACATCAAGTCGTTCATGCCAGGATCTTCTGTGTAGCTGTGGATAAAGTTTATAGGGTCTACATAGTCAACCTTAATCCCGTAGTTGGGGTCGTTGCTTCGTTTGACAACAGCCATGCCCAAAGCAGTAAGATCTTGAACACTTCTCCTATACGCTCCGTCATTAAAGTTATTCCAGGTCAAAGTAAGACTAGTTGCAACCTGAGCTGCAATCTCACCATCAGTCTTTACATTTGTCTCAAGAAGAATTTCAGCTTCCTCTGTTGTTTCAGGAAGAGTGTCAGGATCTTGACCTAATGTTAGCCCCCCAGTTTTTTGCTTAAGAGCTTGAAGCTTCTCCCTCATTTGAACCTGCATTCTAAGCTTGTTCTTTTCATCGTTTTTATTCGATGACGAAATAGGGTCTATTGCTTCTAGGTTTGGATATGGGTTTCTAGACAGAATCTTATTAGACACAATCTTAGCAAACTTCGGTAGGATTGGAACTGGAGTGTAATCCAGATTTACCAAAGATCCATCAGAGTTATTAGGGTCTAGAGAGTTAAGAAGCTGTTTGTATATAGTGGTATCCTGAGTCCCATTCGCATACTCTCTGTTGTTTTCAAAGAGTCTATTTCTTTTCCTGTACAACGAGTCAGCAGTTCCAAAGTCACCCCATTGGCCCTCAATCGCTTTTGCGTACTTCAAGCCATATTCCTTTGACGACTTTTCCGACTGCTTAGCCAGAGGATCAGGAAATGATTTGGAATTTTT
>Ga0070747_1000615_pt1 | contig 17325 bp, 19 predicted proteins | sample VirMetDEL_Mar_31_FD_77321 | JGI IMG/M metagenome (GOLD analysis project Ga0070747, IMG submission 77321) | Aqueous microbial communities from the Delaware River and Bay under freshwater to marine salinity gradient to study organic matter... | ecosystem: Environmental > Aquatic > Marine > Coastal... | reverse complement strand
ACTAACCCCCGCCAACAACCTAAGACCGGTATATCTGGTATTTTAGATAAAGTTGCGGACGTAGCGACTATTCTTGGTCGAGGAGCCGGTGCCTCTAAAGGGTACGAAGGTGCTAAAATTGTTCAAGAATCACAACGTGCACGCGAAGCGCAGGCTAAGTTGGACCAAGACAAGTTGCTTAAGTTGTTGCAGTTCGAGCAAGAAGACCGCAGAATAGCTAACGTGCGAAACACGGACCAAGAGCGCTATGTCCGAGACTATGTACAAAGCCAACGCGATTCAGGCGAAACAGCTAAGACAGATGCGCAGTTACGAGCAGAAGCTGTAAACTTGTTTAGAACTATGAGTCCTGCATACACGGCAGGGGCTAAAATCCCTCAGCTAATTGAAGAGGCGTATCAAGCTTCGATAGGGTTCGGAGGCGATTTCTTCCCAGACCTTATGCAAGCAAGAACGCCAGAAGAAAAAGAAGCCGTTCGTAGGAAGGCGCGAGCTGAGGCAGAGATGAAGTTTAGTAAACAAGCACCCGCAACTACTACTGCCTCTCCTGTGGCTACAGGACCACAAGCAGACCTCCAATCGTTTTATCTAAGTTAACAGGATACCCTTATGGCTTTTGATTATGCAGGTGCTAAGAGTGCAGGGTATTCCGACGAAGAGATAGCAGGGTTTCTAGCTAAGCAACATAACTTTGACTTAGCTGGTGCTATTTCTTCGGGCTATAGTTATGCCGATGTTGCGCCGTTTCTAAGCGGTAACCCCGCACCTGTAGAAGATCAATCATTCCTTCGTAGTGTAGCCGATGTACCTCTTCAAGCAGCTAAAGGTGCGACCTATGGCGTGCGCGCTATTACTGAAGCTTTTGGTGCAGATAACGAGCTATCTCAAAGCCTCCGTGGCGTCGAAGATTATGTAGACAGCCTTCTTTCCGCGCAGTCTAAAGCGGATAGTGCCGAAATTGCTCGCATACAAAAAGAGGCGGAAGACGCCGGTGCTTGGGAACAAGTAAAAGCTGCGGTAAAAGGTATCTCTATAGCTCCTATTGATTTCATGGCGAACGCGGTAGGCACCGTAATCCCTGCGGCTGCGGCTGGTTTGGCGGCTACACTTGCGGCCCCTGTAGTGGGTTTAGGTGCGGCTACTGCGGCTACTGTAGCGGGTGTTGGTACTGGTGCTGTTATGGGCGCGGGTATTGGCAAAGGCGCTATTTACGACGCAGTTAAAGACGAAATGCTTAAGCAAGGTTTAACCGAAGAGCAGGCCGAGTCTGCCGCGGACGAAGCTCAAAGCTATAGCGGAGAAAACTTAGACCAGATAGCCCTATCTACAGCACTAGGTGCTTGGGCAGCAAAGTCAGGACTAGAACCCGCGTTAGCCCGCATGGTATCTACCAAGGCCGCTGAAGGCGTGGCTAAGAAAGGTATCCTCAAAGGTGCCGTTAGCGGTGCAGTTACTGAAGCAATTCCAGAAGCAGCGCAAGGCGGTCAAGAACAACTCGCTAGAAACATTGCCCTACAGCGTGAAGGTGTCGACGTGCCTACCATGCGGGGTGTAGTTGGTGCCGGTACGCTAGAAGGATTAGCCGGAGGTATGGCAGGTGCTGGTGTGGGTGGCGTTACTAACCGCGGAGTAACCGAAGAGGGCGCATTAACTACAGCCGAGTTAGAGCAAGTAGCTCCTGCTGAAGCCGCACCAGTTTCAACCGTTGACGTGACTGCTGATGTGGGCGATAGAGACCTCACAGATGAAGAGCTAGCCGCCGTTCTTGACGCAGGTCCAGTAGACCTAGCCGATGAGGCAGAAGTTGAAGCAGCAGTTGCCCCAGAACAAGCCCAAGCCCAAGCCCAAGCCCAAGCCCAAGCCCAAGCCCAAGCCCAAGCCCAAGCCCAAGCCCAAGCCCCAGCACCAATGGACGAAGCTCCTGAACTTAGTGACGTTGAAGTGGAGCAAATGCTAGCTGCCGCGGCCGATGCAGAAGCAGCCGGAGAAGTAACCGAAGAAGTAACCGAAGAAGCATCGAAGGTAACCCCTACTACAGTGTCTTCTGCATTGTTCGATGCTTTGCGTGTACCGAAAAACGCAGGCGTAAGAAAGAACTCAAACCTAGAGGGTATGTCTTTAAGCGACCCTCAAGTAGTCACCGCGTTAGAAGCAGCGACGAACGACCCAAAAATGCCTACGACGGCAACCAGAAATATAAACAACCTGCTAAAAGGCAATGTTCCTGTTGTTGGAGCCGCCCCTGAAACTGCACCTGTTGAGAGTCCTATAACCGTCGATGGAAGCGCGGCCACATTCAACACCCCTAGTGGAACAACCACCGTTAAAATGGATACCGCCGAGCAGGCGCTAGAAACCGCTGAAAAGTTGCAAGTAAAAGCCGCGCCCCCAGTAAAAGTTAAAACAAACGGACTAAAAGCGCAGGGTAAACAGGTAACTAAACCGCGGAAGCCTAGAGTTCAATCTGGTAAAACAGACGAAGAGAAGAGGGCGACTAAGAACGAGCAGGCTAGGTCTAACAAAGAACAACGCACTGCGGCTACAAAAGCGCTTGGGGTTTTAAACCTTACGCTCGATGAATGGTTTGCCGCTCTCGGAGCCACTACAGATGCAGAAAAGCAGGCTGCGGCTACTGTTATTCAAGGCGCACGAGACAATGCGCTAGCCAATGCTTACCGTGTACGCAACAACCCTGTAAACAAATCTCGTAAGAAAGTGCTCGAAGTTGCTGACGAAGCAATAAACAACGCGCAGATAGACCCCGAAGAACGTGCACGAGCGGAAACCACTGCTAAGAAGAGTACCGCTATTGTTAAGGCTGAGGGCGTGACAGATGAAGAAGCTGACGCCGAAGACCCCACGTTCATGGACTTCGAAACTGGACGTGATGCTGTTGAATATATAAAAGAAGCAGGTGATTCCTTCCAGAAGATACTTGCTACCCGCTTGGCCCCGTTACTACGCGGCGTTAAAGTGGTAGTTGTAGAAGACCCCGAACTAGACATAACTGACCCTGATGCACTTGCTGCGTTTGATGGCGCCCGTGGTTTATACGTAGACGCTACCAAGACTATATACCTGTCTGCTGAAAGCGGTTTAAACAACACGGTAGTTCTGCACGAAGCATTGCACGCGGCGACAGTAGCCAAGATTGAAGCTTACCTGAACAACGCGGGTAAAGGCTTAACAGATAACGAGAAGAAAGCAATCGAAGAGATTATGGCCTTAATGGCTGCGGCTCAAGATCGTTACGCTCAAAGACAGCAAGCCGGTACGCTAACCCCTGCGTTAGAAAGATTGTTTGAAAACGGTGCCTTCGAAGACGCCCGTGAATTTGTGTCCTACGGTATAACACAGCCAGAAATGCAAGAGTTTTTAGGCTCTACCCCCGGCACTAATATTGTTACTAGTATATTTACAGACTTTGTAAACGCCTTGCGTCGCATGTTCAATATACCCACTAGCATGAGCAATGCGTTCTTAGATTTGGTAGCCGTAACAGATGTCTTACTCGGTGAAGAAACTACCACTATTAGTAGTAGTGCTATTGTAGCTGCGAAAAAAGCGGCGAAAGAGAAAGCCAAGAAAGTTACTGCTGAAGAAAACAAGATAGAGAAGAGCAACAAAGCCTCTGAGATTAATGACGCCGCGGGCAAGCTTATGCTGCTGACGCGTAACTCTGATGAGAACATAGGTCTTTTACGTGCCGCCTTTAAGGCTATGGACGTAGCGGGGGTAAAGGCTCTTATGCCGGTCCTAACTACTACAGACATTACACGTTGGATAGGCGAGAGGCTAAATAACGTCAAGGGCATAAACCGTCTAGTGCAGGATATGGCCGCTGCTCGTAACAAAGATATTCGTGAACTGGCTGAGAAAATACCCGAATGGGTCGCATTTAATAAGGCTAGTGAGGCAGGTGGAAAGCTATTAGGCGACGTAATGCACATAGCTACTCTACTACAGGTAGACCCAAGCGCGCATCCAACCCTAGCTGCTGCCTTGCAACAGGACGAAGAACTCAACGACTTAAAGGCTAAGGCCGCCGAGATAGGGCTTTCACCACGACAAAAGTCTGCCCGCCAAGGTAAGGTAACTCAGCGTACTAACCAGATAAAAGGCGTGTACCAAATGTGGAACAAGCTCGGTACCTACGAAAAAGGTAAAGGGTATAAAATCTACAGCATGGCTAAGAAAGCCTACGAGACTACGTTTGAGAGGCACCACAAAATACTGGTGGATAAGGTTACTAATGCTAACGTACCTGCTGACGCAAAGAAAAAGCTGCTGGCCTCTATAACTTCTAACTACCAAGAAGCAAAGAAACTCAAAGTCTACTTCCCGTTGATGCGTTACGGAAACTTTTGGATGCGTGTGGGTAAGGGTAAGGCGGGTGAGTTCTACATGTTTGAGTCTGCTACGGCTCGAAACAACTTCCTGCGTATTAGAGCAGAAGAGCTACAGAAAGCAGGTGACCAACGCTCTATTACTACAATGCTAGAAGACGGCGACTTAGACATAGGCGACCAGTTAGACAAGGGCCGTAACCAGTTTGTCGATTCAAGCCAAATGCTGAAAGGTGTCTTTGACCTGCTAGATAACACCGGCATGCAAGACATAGAGGCAGTAAAAGATCAGGTATATCAGATGTACTTGATGACTCTGCCTGACAGAGATATACGCCGTCGCTTTACTAACAGACAAGGTAAGACCGGTTTCAGTGCCGATGTTATCCGTAACTTCATTACCTCGCAGCATACGTCTGCAAATCAACTCGCTAGGTTAGAGTTCTCCGAGCCGATACGTAGAGCAATCGAGCAGGCAGAGAAAGAACTTGAGGGTCTAGGTAAAGACGAAGGACAAGAGAAGCTAAAGCTAGCTGCTATGATTGAAGAAATTAAAAAGCGGGCTATGGCGGAATGACTCCTTCTGTTCCCGGCGAATTTGATTTTGATAAGCTTGCTTCGGTCGGCAACCAAATAGTATTTATGTACATGTTGACCGCGCCTAAATCAGCGCTCGTCCAGTTAACGCAGTTGCCTATTGTGGGTACTTCTGTGCTTGTTGGTCGGGGTTATGGCAAAGCAAACGTATTTAAAACTATGGCGCGCTACTCTAATATATTTAGGTCTCTAGGCACGTCAAAAACTGATGCCGACGGTAACGTGACTACTAACTTCGGTGAGCCTTCTATTAACGACTCGGGTTATGTTAACAACCACCCAGACCCAGAGTACCGCAAAATACTTAAAGAGTTCTGGGAAGCAGGTCGTGACCGTGACGTATACATGGCAACCTACGCTGCCGACATGAACTCAAGGTCTAAAAGCCCTACTGCGGCATTTGATAACCCCGCTACTAAAGTTATGCGGGGGGTTATAGACTTTATGAGCGGTGCTTTCCACCATACCGAGCGTATGTCCCGTGAGATTATGTTTATGTCTACGGCAGAGCTTGAGTTCGCCAAACAGAAAAAAGCGGGGGCCACTGATGCAGAAGCCAAAGCTGCGGCTATTGAAGCTGGAGTAGATGTAACATACGAATCTTTGTTTAATTATACGCAATACGAAAAGCCGCGAATAATGAAGACTCCTGTAGGTAGAATATCTACACAGTTCTTAACCTTCCCATTGCAAATGACTTCGTTTTTAATCCGAAATGGCCTAGGTATGATAAAGGCACAGCCTACTGCCGGAGCGCGTAAGGAAGCAGCGACTAAGTTTTTTGGCACACTGGGTATGACCGCTATGTTTGCTGGTGTAGTTGGACTGCCGGGTTTTTCAGCCGTTATGGGTATGGCCGAGATGTTACGTGAAGCTATGCGTCCCGATATGGACGATGAAGATGCGGACGGTTGGTATGACGTAGACGACAACGGAAACCCACTGGGTAAAAGAGACTTACACTTATGGTTCCGTGAAATTTTCTTGCCTAGCATCTTCGGTCCGGGTAGTTCTGTAGCTGACTTCCTAGGGTTAACTGATGCGCAGGCAAAACTACTACAACGTAGCGTAGAACTAGGACCAATCTCTGCTATTACCGATATGAACGTAGGCGCATCCACCGCACTTGACAACATGTGGTTCCAAGATAGCGTGCCTTCAAAAGACCTAAAGAGTGGTTTCCAACAAATGGCGTTCAACGGTATTTTTGGTCCGTTAGGCAGTATGGGTGAGCAAGTAATGTCTGGTATAGACGACATAAACAAAGGTAACTTCAGTCGGGGCATGGAGAAATTTGCACCTGCGTTCTTCCGCGGTAGTCTTAAAGCTGCACGTTTGTCCGAAGAAGGGGAGTCTACTGCGGGAGGGTTTAAGCTCAAAGAAGCAGAGTGGTATACCACGGGTAAGATACTAGCCCAGACTTTAAATTTCTCTAGTACTGAGGTTGCGGAAATACAGAAAGCTAACTTCTTAGCTAAGCAAGTAGCCGTGGGTATAGAAAAAGATCGTACGAAAGTGCTTGGTTTACTCGACACTGCAATCACTAAGTACAATACGAACCCGACGGATGCTAGGTGGGAGTCAGTGGAGGAAGCTTTACATGGAGTGCGGCAATACAACTACGTTAATGGCTTCTATCCTATAGAGACGGACACGGTTAACAAGTCACTTAAGGGCAGGGCTGAAACTAGGGCGGGAGCATGGCAAGGTCTGTCAGTATCCCCTACTATGGCACCGTTTATCTACCCACTAGTTCAAAGCAGTCGAGACTAAAAAAACCCCGCATTGCGCGGGGTAAGCCGAGTTAAACACGCCAGAAGCGGATACCTCTGATGTTCTCTTCGATTACCACTTTCATGACTATGTTTAATCGTAGCCTGTTAGTGGTAGCCAAGATTTGTTCTTTTGCTACGTCGGGGTCTAAGCACGGAATAAAAATAGAAGTCCCCCGCTTAAACCCCCGCCAGTTAACATCGTAATCAACCCGCTCTACTATCATCAGTTTCTTCTTCCGGCGGCAATATACTCTGAGCAATGCCTGAGAAGTCTGGGTGAGAGCAGTCGAACACTAAAGCGTGCACCCCGGGCGAAACAATCTTCATCCCTTTAGATAGCCGCTTAGTTACAGTACCCAAGAAAACTCCCTGCGCCTCTAGCTCTTTTAATGTTTCTTTGTAGCTGATCTGCGTTTCCACACAGTCTTTCTTAAACTTGCTAGCTACGATAAACATCTTGTTAGTATCAGGTTCAAAACGAATTAGCAGTTCACCCCTCGGCTCCATAGTAGGTAGCTTGGGCATAGTGTTGCGCTTGTCGATGTCGTCCTCTACTACGAGCACATTGTTTACATGCCTGTTGTAGAAGTCACCTATCACTGCGCTTGAGCTTTGCATTGGCGGCTCAGTTTCGTGTCGTAGTTCGTGTACCATACTAGTAGCCCAGTTATAAATTGCTGTCATGTCCCAGTCGATCAAACCTATACGCCGTGCGATAAGCCCGCCGGTGATGTTACATGCAAGGATGCCTGACCAGAAACGTTCTCGTTGCGTAAGCTTTAACTCCGTGTCTATCTTGCGCTGTATAGCTAGTAATGCTTCCACTACGCTCTCCAAATTGTTAATTAGGTACTCTGCGTACAAAGGTCCTGCGTGCCCGTAGTTTTCAAGGAGCTGGTGGTCGAACATCCCCTTAGCTTCCTCCGTTGAGATTACGTTCACATCGGTATACTCTATCTTATACTCTAGTAAGCGCATCATCTCACCGTCAGGGTTTGCTTTTAGCGAGGCTAGTTTCTCGTAAAAGGCAGCGTTAGAACTACACAGCGACAGGTTCTGCCACATAGTATGGTTCTGACGTAGCTCGTTTGATGATGCTTTTACCCTGTGCTTACCCCGTCCCTGCGACATACTGTATGCCAACTGTGAGAACTCAAGTGGGGGCGTGTTCGTCATCTCATCCACGGTGTAGCAGATGTTGTTCATAATACCCAACTGCATGATCTTGGCGTTCATAGTATCCGCGAAGCTTGCACATAACTTCTTGGGGTCACCCATTATGCTGTTAACCATGTAGAGAATAGTAGACTTACCTGTACCCGACTTGGGGTGGATCACGTTTATTATCGCGCCGTTCTGACCTACGAACTTAAACAACAACGAACCAAACCCAGTAAGCGTGGCGAAGGCATGAGGTTCTAGCCCCGGCCTGCCGTACAGAGCGAACGCTTCTTTCCACTTCTCTAACGAACCTTTGGGAACCATAAGCTCTGCAAGGTCTGCTGTAGTAGATGAAGGGGGACTATGATACGTGCCATCTGTAGATATTTCTCGGTCACCAATAATAAACTTGCTGTCTTTATCGGCCCAACCAAATTGCGTGCGCATTTGCTCAGCTTTCTTTGTCACTTGTAGCTCCTTAATTGAAAGGAATATGTATAGATGTAATAGATCAAATTTCTTGGGGGTGCATATAACCCCGTAAGAGGCCAGTGCTTTACGCAGGTCTGACTTCTCTGAAACTTGAACATTAGTAAGTACGAACTCTTTAACTCCATCGCGGGGCAAGTGCAGCTTTAAAACCACTACATCCCCCCACTGTGGGTCGTTCATACGCTTGAGCACATACAGATCATGCTCGTAGATCAAGACAGGTTCCGCTTCGTCCTCCCCCGGTGGTACATAATAGATACCCCCAGTCTTACCTCGAAAGAACGGTTGCGGATACTCAGGTATCTTGTGCTTTGGGGAAGGCGCCTCTGTAAGCTCGTCTTCGAGCCGTATTTCAGAAACTATATTGTCTTCCGCAGTCGCTTGTAATACCTCTCGACCTAGTGCTATAGGCCCGCTTATCTTGCCCTTATGGGGGCAGCCTTCACAGCCTCCGGGATTATTGCGTTCAAATACTGCACAACTGTGCGGACCTCCGGCGTTAGATGCCTTTGCGTCTGCATTGGAGAACGAATAATCAGGGTGCTTAGAAGACATCTTTACGATAGCTTCATCGCGGTCTACGCACTTGTTAGCAACAGATAACGCGTCAAACCATCGGGGTTCAGCTAGCACCGCTTGGTTCTTGTAGCAGTCTAGGAGTTGTTTACACCCCGTACCCTGCGCACTTCGAATCATAATCTTGCTGAACTTAGTGATGTTGTTACCGCCCCCAGTTTGCAAGTACTGCCCTAGAGCTGTACCGCGTCTCGCGGGTTTCTCAAACGGTTTCTCCTTAACCCCTAAGAGGTCAGAGAATTCCTGTAGTGTTACAGGCTCAGCAGTGTTTATTACACTTACTGGTGTAGGTGGATCGTCTTTAAAATTGTACGTGCCCGGTATGCGTAATATGCGAGCGACTTCAAAGACAGAGCTGTCAATGTAGAACTTGTGAGTGGTACAGAGTTCGCGCAGTCTATCCGCAACTGGCTCCCACTGTTCTCTTGTGACTTCTTCCGTAAGCGCCCAGTATACGTGTAGGCCGCGTCCAGAGTTGACGATTATAGGTTGAGGCAGACCGATCAGTTTGCAGAACCTTTTGAGTTCTTGTATTCCCGTTGCTTGGTCTATGTACCCCTCGGGGATGTTAGTCTCGGGGTTTACCTCTGCCTTACCTTCGCCGCAGTCTATGTCTAACCAGAAGGACTTAAGCCCCTGCACGTTATTCTTAGTGCGGTTATCGCCTGTCTTATATTTAGCTAACCCGTAGAAGACGTTTCTTTTTTGTTTTACGAACTGGTCTGCTAGTTCGTCTAGTTCTTCTCTAGTAGCTACAAGTTCTTGCCTGACATCTTTACCCTTTATACCCACTATAGCAAACCACCCATTGGCGGGATGTACTGTGTTTAAGAGGTCAAAATCAGTCATTTGCTTTTTTCAGAGGGAATGATCCCCCCAAGATTCCTCGGCTTTAAAATTGATTTGGTTTATTTAGCTAAGTGACTCTATTAGTTTTTCGACAGCCGGTATGAAACTTTCTTGTGGAGACGTATCCCCGTAAAACCAGTTGTATACCGTCTGTCTGCTAACTCCGAGCCTATAGGCAACTTTCGACACAGGGAAGTCATTGCGTATGCAAGCTCTCCCAAGACGAACGCCTATAAGCTTTCGGTCTGCTTTCTTGTTGATGTCAATCAGCCTTGCGCTGTATCCATACACCATAGGTTACTCGTCATTAGTCCAGTCAGATAATACGTCAGCGATGTCGTCTTTGAGAGATACTGTATCCTTCTTAGACGCACGCTTAACCGGCTCTTGTATTTCTTCAGCTTCCGGCTCATCGTCCGGCTCGTCTGAACGAGTTACTACAGGCTTAGCTTCTGCCGCGGGAGGCAGCTTCTTTACGTTGTCAGCTTGCGCTACTGTTATTTGCGTGTAGCGTTTTGCTTCTGGGTTAGCTTGTGCAGCAAGTACCAACTCATACTCCGCATCACTAACATTGCGTACTGGAGAGAACAACAGCTCCATAGAGTCTGCATTCAAGTCGTAGCTTATAGTAGTGACGATGTTATCCGGAGATTCTTTGTTTGCCGACAAGAACCCTAAGTAGCTCTCGAACGGATGCACGTTACCTACGCCCTTACCAAACAATGACTTAGCCGGAATGTTAAACTGGTAGATGTCACCAGACTTATCACCCTCAACCAACACAGAGATACGACGTTGGAAGCGGCATGCACGACCACCGTTCTCACCGGAACCCTTAATGTTTTGAGGGCAAGTAGCACAGCTCGCACCCTGCGGATCGAGCGCACTTTCTTCAGGCTTGTCGCCCATGTTCGACCAACAGTTTGGTAGCGTCGCGTCTTTTTTAGGGTCATATTTCTCCTTGTAAAAAACACGAGATACTGTGGGTAGTGCCCATACTATAATAACGTTAATCTCACCACGTATTGCGTCACCGATTTGCTCACCATTAACCAGACGCTTGAACGTGCCATTGGTATTGGTTTGAATGCGGCGGCTTGTAATGCCGTTAGAAGACTTCGCTAACTCTTGAGACAACGCGCTAGGCGCACGGTTACTAGCTATTACTTCTGACTGCTGCTTAAAAATAGATACATCATTACTCATGTTTGTCTTCCTTATTTTGTAGTTGGTTTTCTTACTTGTACTGTGTAGCGTTTGTCTGCCTGAAGCCCCATAGGTAATTCGTCGGGGTTGTCTTCAAGGAATTCTTGCATTGCACGGTTGTTGATTCTACGCTCTAACAAATGCGCAGCGTCATGCTGCTGTATAAAGTCGTACATTGAATCCCAATCGCTAGTCCAGTACCTAGAAGTGATGCGTCTAGATATAGTTCCGGCGGGGGTTTTTATGCTATCAGAGTTTAGTCCGTTGCAAAGTTTTAATAGCTTATCTCCTAGCAATTCATACTGCTCTTTGAGTTCTGCCATCTCTGCTTTGTGTTCGTCTTCTTTATCCCTGATAGCGGTGCGCACCTTGAGGTACACAGTCACTAGCTTCTCTACTTGAGAACTTTCTTCACTCATCGGTATCTCCCGTAAGTATTGTTGGGGGTAGTCATAGTAACACTGTATTTGACAAAGTCAATACTATTCCGATAACTCCTGTCTGTAAAGATCAATTATCTTTGTGTGGTTCGCAATGTTACCTTGGAGCATTTTATATAGCCGCGCTTCAACGTCACTACCCTGTATGTGCACGATAGTCATTGCGTTCTTCTGCCCCGGTCTGTTGATACGGGCGTTAGCTTGCAGGTAGGTTTCAACACTGGTAACCGGGGCGTACCAAATAATGGTGTCTGCTGCTGTTAGCGTAAGACCATGAGATGCTGCTTGCGGTTGTATCAACAAGACCTTGGGTTCTACTTCGTTTTGGAACTTAGTAACTATTTCACTGCGTTTGTTTACTGGCACCTTACCGTTGATTACAGCGAAAGTTATCTTGTGTTTAGCTAAGAACTCCCCCAGTAATTCTATAGTGTGGGTGAAAGGAACAAACACAAGCACCTTGTTAGACGTCTCTTCGATAACTTCAAGGATTGAGTTCAAGCGGTTCTTAACGTCAAACTCTAGCACCTGCCCATCGTCCGTATATACTGCACCACCAGATATTTGTAGTAGCTTGTTAAGCTGAGTAGCCGCATTAACTGCGCTGACTTCCTCACCCCCTGCTACGAGTAACATCTCTTTTTTTAACTGTTGGTAGTACTTAAGCTGTTGCGGAGTTAGGGGGGCATCACGTTGTGTATAGGTAACGGCGGGTAAATCCAGACACTGGTCTTTTTCGAAACGTATGGCAGGTTGAAGCACTGCGTGTACGCGCTTATCGGCATCTGGTTTTGGCGCCCACTTGTACTGAGTGACTTTGTACATGACCTCGTCACGGAACCTACCAAAGTAGTTGGGTGTGTTCTTGGGGTTAACTAGCTTAGCTAGACCGAAAGCATCTACCGGAGACTGAGAGGCGGGAGTACCTGTTAGCATCCACAGCCAATCGACCTTAGCTACTACGTCACGTAGTATCTTCCACCTGTTGGTTTGTGCATTCTTATAGGCGTTTGCTTCGTCTACTACAATAAGATCAAAGCCTCCGTCCATGATTGCATCTTTAACCACCGCCAACCCGTCAAAGTTTAAGATAACGAAGTCTGAATCCGCCTCTATTATTTTCTTACGAGTCTTAGCATCGCCGTAAGCAACGGAACAACTGCGGTGCATAGCGAACTTAAACAGGTCTTCTTGCCAAGCAGACTTCATAATAGACAGGGGGCACAGCACTAGCACGCGCTTTATAATGCCAAGGTTTAACAAGTAGTCCGCAGCCCATATAACAGACGCAGTCTTACCTGTACCCTGCTCGTTAAAGCAAAAGGCTTTTTTATTTAACGTGAAAAACCCTGCGGTTATTTCTTGGTGTTGGAATGGCGTGAGCTTGCCGCTCCAGTTGTAGTCCCGTGTTATCGGGGAGGGTATGTCCTGAACGCCCAAGCGGTTTAGCTTCTGCGCTTCTTCTAACCCCCAGTAAACGGCAACGTCATACATGTCCCCGTTCTTAGCTATTACTTTACTTTTTTCTATCCTCTCAGTTACGAGGTGCGGGCGTGTAGTTTTTATTATGAGCGCCTTCCTGCCATCTGCTATGTGCATGTAAATCTATCCTCTGGTTTTGTTCTTGCGCTCGCGCGTGCTTGTTTCAGATACAAGGTTGCCCTGTGAGTCACGCTTGAAAGAACGGTTGCGGCTTGCAGTTTCTACTCTAGTACCGTCAGAGTTCTTACCGCCCTTATCCATAGCCTTGACGTGCGCTACATCTTTACCGTCACCCTTGGATACTTTGCCTTCTTTCTCAGCCTTACGGCGTGCGGCATTGCGTTTTGCACGGTTCTTCTTTTGTTCTTCAGTGCCTTGGTACTTAGCGTACTCGGCTTTGTAGTCTCGTTTACTCTTGGTCATAAGTTTCACCATCTAGTTTGTAACCCGCAAGCTTTAGAAATAAAGACAACCTAAGTATAGCTTGTATAAAGCAGTATTTTTCGTACGCTCCTTCTATACAAATAGTAGTCCTATCCATTTCTCTCATTACGGACTCATTTAGGAATCCGTCTCTCCCGTAAACATCAAAGGGATACCCCGAAAGGGAGCTTATCTCTATCCCAACTTTTGCTTTAGATTTAAACTCTCCTTTATTTATACGGACTTTCATTTCGAGACTCCCCTGAAAAGGAAACTCCCACGCAAATTCTAATTCGTCATCAGTTATGTACTTCTCTATGTCAGAATGGCTATCGTCCCCGTACATTATCTTTTCCTATGGTGTTCGCATGAAGTTACTGGGCACCAACCACACAGCGGCCCACTGACTGCGTTCCAAACCCCAGACTTCTCCGCACCTTCAAGCCGTTCTAGCTCGGGGGTAAAGGTAGCGAAATACGAATCCCGCATATCTGCGGTGTGTTCTTTCCTTATTAACTCTTTACTAACTACAAATAGCAATGCAGATTTAATGCGTTTTAGCTGTGGATAGTGTGTGAATAGCGCGGCGGCTACCGCATCGAGCTGTTTAGTATCCGCATACTTTGCATTCTTGCTCGTCTTATAGTCGACGGAATAGGCAGTGTCACCGTTGATAATGACTAGGTCAGCAATGCCCCTCCACCATACGTCAGCACCGAAGAACTCTGCGGGGGCGTAGCCCTCTGGGGTTTTAGCCACCCCAAGTTTTAACTCCGTCAGTTTCTCACCTTCTTTTTTTGCTAGTACTTCTAGCATAGGTACAATGAACTTAAACTTAGCTGGTACCGGGGTGTTGTTTTTTATGTACTCTTCTGCGGCAGTGTGGACCTCCTGCCCGTATATAGTAGCAGTGCTTCCTTGGTCCTTTATGTCCTTCAATACTTTTAAGTGGTAGTACTTCTTAGGGCACTGCTCGAACGTCTTTAAGCTACTGTAAGACCATGTAGTCATTATACTAAACCCTTCTCTTCTAGAATCTCGTAGTTTGCTGCGTGAGCGTCTTCGATAGCTTGCTTGCTTTGCCCATAGTACGGTACGGCTAAGTGTTCGCTTACTAACGCAGCGTTGATTGACGTTTTGTCGCTCAGCATTATAACACCTAAGTACCTACCGAACTTACCCTTCTCTCTGGTAGTTAGGGTGTACGTTCCTCCGACGTGCAGTGAGTCTTCGACAAACTTCTTTGCCACGAGTCCGGCAGCTTTTTCCTCTGCATCTCGTGTGCGGCACTCTGGAGTATCAATACCATAAAGACGTATGCGCTCACCGCACTTCCAAGTATCAAAGCCAAGGTCAATATCCACATCTACTGTGTCTCCATCAACGACTCTTACGATCTTGCAGTTATACTCGTACATCTAAACCTCAACCTCCATCCTACCCATAAAGCCATACTTCTCTAGGGCATGCACCTCTATGCTCCCGCCCGCTTCCTGTGTTGCCCAAAGCAACGCCACTTCCATATCCTCGTGGAGGCTTATGCTGCCGCTTTTAGTAATCAAAACGTAAACTAACTTATGCGGGAACTTGTCCTTAACTATATCTTCATTAGTTATCATTCAATTTCTCCTTTTTAATGCGCCTTATATGACGCTTTGTACATTATATGAGACATAAAACACTTTAATGCGCCATATACGCTGCTTTTTGCACACTTTTATGCGCCATATAAGCCCAACTCTCTCGCCCTTTTCTCTGCGTACTCGTACATCTCTTTCATCTTGGCTATGAACCGCGTTGCGTCATCCTTGTGAAGCTCGGCTATTTTCCCGTAAAAAAGATATGTCTCCAGATGCTTGTCAATCAGCGACTCGTAAGAGTGCGTGACTTCTACTTGCGGGTCATCACCGTTGCCTAGGTACACAGTAATCTCCACCCCTTCGTCTGTCAGCCAACCATCCGCATCAACTTCTAAGTACTTTGTTTCCATTACTCATTCCCGCCTTTGTTTTTTGTAGGGCGCATCGCACCTATGTCTCGGTTGGTTGGGTCGGTTAAAGAATCAAACCGGCTACCAGAAAATCTTTGCTTCGGCCCTTCGGTTGGCGTAAACGCACGGGGCGGGCACTGTGTTACCTTACCCCCTTTAGCTAAGTACTCTTTTATTTGTTGCGCTAATTCTTCACGCTGTGCGTCTTTTTGTTCTTCGGTGTCTATATCTATCTTAGTAGTGGTCACTAGTTAATACCCGTATAAAACACATGCCTGTGTATCTTAGTTGTAACTTCTCCGGTGTAAGCCCACTGCGGGAACACCTTTGTACTATGGTAGTGGGTTGCACCTTCTGTAATATCCGGTACGAACCCACTTAAGTGCGCAATGTACAGCGAGTTAAACCATGCCTGTTTGTTCCTTGGCTCGTCTGACCTACCGTCACAATAAAAACTAAACTGGCACTTGTTTCTTATGGGTACACCGTTCCAGTAGTACCCCTGCTTAACCACGTCACACGCATTGTCTGGGTAACGTGAGTCTTCAATTCTGTTTTGGATTACATGAGCTACAGCAATCTGTCCTGCTGTCGGCTCCCCCCTTGCTTCGAAGTACACTGCCATAGCAACGCACATCATCGCAGGGGTAATCATCTGAAAAACCCTTTGGTCTTTAAACACCGTATTGTTTTTGCTGCTCGTATACGTGTTTCATAGTCGAAAGAATCCCATCTCGCTTCTAGCAACGCGATACTAAATGCTTTCCGCGTTACGGCGAATATCTTTGCTACGCTTACTACGTCATCTGGTGCCGTATAAAATTGTTCAGCTATCATTCGATCGTTAACAAACATAAGCTTTTCCTCTAGTCGTATATGTTATGGTTTTCCTCAAAGGGAACGCACGTTTCTAATATTATGCCACCCAACTCTGCGGCGACTTTCTTTGGCACCACTACAACCATATTAGGCTCAACTTCTACCACGCACATAGTGCGCTTCTCTTCTTTTGCCGTGTACTCTGCCTCTTCTAGCGCAGCCATAGGGTCAGTGAAGTATGACATTTTCTTCTAACTCATATGAATAGTTAATAGTGTCTTCGTTAACCGCAAACATTTCAGCGCCGTTGCTAACATGGAACTTAAGTGCAGTATCTGATTTAGGTGACATCGTTACTACCGAACCCACCGATGGGAAAGACACCGCAACAAACTCTATTAACGAGTTAATCAGCCGCCTACCCGCACCTTTCTTGTAAGACCAGATAGAGTATGGGCAAGCGACAGTAGGTTCAGCGTTAGTCACATCTATACCATCTTCGGTTTCCATAAAAAACTCTCCGCTTGCTAACATCAGCAGGTCGTCTTCTTCGGTAACCACGAATGCAGTAAGTACCACGCAGACAACAGCCTGTATCTCTTTGCTCTCGTCGTCTACTTCAGCGAACACTCGGAAAGGGCCGTGGAACCTAGCATCGTCTGCACTAAACAAGTTGGGTCGCACGGGGTCATCTTTAATTAGATGCAGGTGCTCTTCTACGTTACACTCAATCAGCATCTTCAAACTCCTGAAGTATAGCTTCTAGTTTTTCCACCGCTTCGGTTGCACGTTGCAGCATAGCCATAAGCTCTTCGGCATCAGCGCCATCTACTTCTATAGTTATTTTCATTTGGCGTTCTTCTTATTTTTTACAAGCAGCAGACCGCCCAATAGCACTGCATTTGGCTCTACTAACTTAAACTTAGACTTAATCTCGCTAAAAGGTACAGGTTCCAAACCTTCGGGCAATTTTATTCTAGTCCATGTGTACTCAGTGCCGTCAATCTCCATATCATTCCACTCCATGTATCTCAATCAGTAGGTCTATGCAGTGCTTGGCTTTTTCTAAGTCCGACAAGGGTTGCCCCTTCAACTTCCACCTAGTTATATACTTTACTACGTTACCCTCTAGTAGAGACAAGCCGTTCTTCTCTGCGTACTCGGCAGGT
>Ga0070747_1000613_pt1 | contig 17358 bp, 20 predicted proteins | sample VirMetDEL_Mar_31_FD_77321 | JGI IMG/M metagenome (GOLD analysis project Ga0070747, IMG submission 77321) | Aqueous microbial communities from the Delaware River and Bay under freshwater to marine salinity gradient to study organic matter... | ecosystem: Environmental > Aquatic > Marine > Coastal... | reverse complement strand
AGGAAATAATTAATGTTATTGGCTGAGGCAGCAAACATTTCTGAGAGTCTCAGGAAACTGTATAGGAACTACATGACTGATGCAGAGAATCGGTCTACCCACTTCCGCCACTCGATAGACATTATCAGAGAAGCGGTTAACAATGCGCTGGATGACTTGGGTGAATTGATTGAGATATTCTATCCTAAGTATTCACGCTACCCTAGGCAGTTCATTTCCTTTAGAGAGTTGAGAGATGATGTCTGTAAGAAGTTATCAATCTCCCCCCTAGTATGGGATGAGTCCTTTGCAGGTAAACCAATGGTACCCCTGCTATCATTGGAGTCACCCGAATACGGAGGGGAAGGGATGACAGTCAAGCAGGCACTCAACCTCATGGCTCGTATCAGAGATGTTGGCTTTCTCGAAATTGCCAGCAAAATGCATGAGAAAGAAGCCCTACTGTTTTGGTCAAGGGCAACAAGTGAAAGACCTATGATGCCTATCGCTAGGTTCTTGCAGATGGTTACCTATCTTACAGACGGTCATGCTCAGAGTCTACAGTCTATCAGGCAGATGATGGAAACCATGCAGCCCGCTGAGATTATTCAGAAGTTGTTTGGTGATGGTATGACTGACATGGAAGTGAGAACCATGCAGCCCGGACAGGCTTTCAGTGGTCCTATCTATCGAGCATGGGATAAACTGGTAGCGCCCAGCAATGCATACGCTGAGGTCATCAGTCACCCTCGTAGATACTTACACATCACTGAGTTCCCCAAGGGGCAGTTCAAAGGAGTTCTCTACAATAGAGACAGACAGGTCATTGGTAAGACCAGTAACCTACCACTTGAACAAGAAGGTATCTTTGAGGTAGAAGCAGAAGGTGTAGAGATAAAGTCAGTCAATGATATCATGGCACTCGATAGTGACTGGGATATCTACAAGTTAGATTACATAGATAGAGTATCTTTCCTTGAAAGGCTCAGTCTATCGGTACCAGTCAAGACAGGTAAGGTCGTCGAACCTTCTTCGGATATCAGCCAAATGCTTGAGACTCTGGAGGACAATGAAAGACTAAGGTTGATTTCCACTGGACCTTTCTCTGTCGGAGGAGACGGAGGTTGGTTAGTTCTCAAGGATGCTTTCCATGTTCACCTACTCGTCAATGCTATCATGCGAGACGAGGAGTACGATGTTCACATCAGAGTGTCATCGTTAGATGGCTATGAGATATACGAGGTTGGACAGATGAAACTAAAAACTAATGTGGCTCAGCATGTAAGGCAGCGCCTTGCTCAGCAAGGAGTTCTCGTAGGGATGAACTGGTTGCCTGTAGATGAATACGCAGTAGTGGTCACCATGGAAATAAATGAGTTTGATTTGAGCGCCCTTTCGATTAAGAATTGTAAGGTTGAATATGTTGATGACAATCTCGGCTATAGTGATGTCTCACAACTGACAGATTTGATAGAAATGGGGGCTTAATTTGACTTCTTTTATAAAGGTCCTAAGTAGGTATGGTGTGATTTTATGAACTTAAGGGAGAAGTACAGACCGTCTACAGTGACAGACTTGGTTGGATGTAAAGAGTTTACTGAGCCAGCCCAGACTTGGACACTGGAGACTTGTCCAGCAAACCTGTTATTCGCCGGACCTCCGGGTGTAGGTAAGACTAGTGCTGCCTATGCCTTGGCAAAGGATTTGCTGGGCGAGTACTTTGACCCGATGAATTTCATCGTCACCAATGCTAGCGATGACAGAGGGATAGATTACATTCGTTCTCTCAAGATGATGAGCAAGCAGAAAGGGATTGGTGTAAGTCGTAGAATCATTTTTCTCGACGAGGCTGATAGTTTCACAGCCCCTGCTCAAAAGGCACTCAGACAAATCATGGAAGAGAGTCACAAGTCTACCATATTCATACTCACTGCTAACGATGTGTCATCGATACACCGAGCAATACTTGACCGATGTGTCAAGTACTCCTTCAAAGGCATAGACCCAGAAGACAATGAACGGATGGCTATGATAATTGAACAGGAAGGAATGCCAGAAGAATGGCTAGCAAACCTTCCGCACCTAATCAAATTCACAGGCGGAAGCCTAAGACAGGCTATTGACATAATAGATAGTCTACCAAGAGAACCGGATGCGCTCATCAAAAGCATCAAACGAGATACACAATATCTCAACAAAGCGGCTGTACATCTTCTGGGAGGAGACTTCCCAAAGGTGACCGCTTATCTGGCACAGGCTCTTGAGTCTGGTCAGTCAAGACTGGGTATCCTAAAGGGACTCAGATATCGTGCCAAGCCACTCATGGGGAGTGACGACGAATGGCACAATTTTATGCTCACTTATGGCGAGTTCGTCATACTGGCTACACAGTGGCCGGATGATGACTTGGCGTTTGTCGAGTACTTTATAGCAAAAATGAAATATAACATGGAGAAATAAATATGAATGAAAACGAAGATAGGAAATGGCCAGAAGATGTATTAGAACGACTCAACGGTTATGGTGAAAGAGTAGGAAAACAAATAGGCGAAGTGGCTAACGAGTTCAAGGCTTGGTTAAAAGTCGAGTACAGTGTAGACGACCCGCTTACAGAAGACACCTTTTACCTTAGTCAATGGAGTGAACAATTCGTACTAGAGACAAGAAACCTAGGCGGTTCAGGTGGCAGTGGTAGAGACACTGTTACTTTCGTCGGTATGTTTGTTGGTGCAGAGAATGAGAACAGAGACCAAAGGGCTGGTATGATGGAGAGGGCAATGAATGTATTCAAGTCCAATCGAGGAAGAGCAGTTGACGAAGGACACATTGGTATCGTTACCGCCAAGAGCGGTGAATGGTATGTCAATGGTCAACCAAGCGGTGAGCGACTACAAGGTAGTGACTTACCATGGTTTGCCTTTGAACACAATGATGAGATACTTTGTCTACTAAACAAACAGAATGAAAGCACCAAGCCAATGGCACCTACTAGTGTCAGCAGAACGCTTTACTTCTTGGGTTCCGCTGAAAACAGCAACGAGATTAAGAAATGGCGTGTCAGTGTAAGTGGTAACAACATGGATGCAGATTACCAAAGGTGGACTGCCTGTAAGATAAAGGTAGTAGAGCCGAAGGTTGATAGAGATACTCTTTACACTAACAGAGACTTTGCTGAGAAAGTAGAGTATACTGACAAGTGGCTACCAGAGAATCTAAGGAAGTCATTCACAGCAGAGCGCCTGTTAACTGATGACAACATGCACAACGAGTATGTTGACCTATCAGAGTTGCTAGAGGCTCACGGTGAAAGAAAGGTCATAGGTGCTAATGGTACTACATACAACCCAGTGGTAATCACCAAGGGATATGTCAGTCTACTCAACAGAGAGCCGTCTGAAAGTACGGTAGACCCTACTGGTAGAAGTTACCGAATCAATATCACTAACCTCGGACTACAGTCCAGATTCGGTAGAGAGAGTTTCGCATCTACCGTGACCGTATGGATACCGGGTAGAATGAATGATGAAGACCATCCGTTTGAATTCCAGAAAGATGGAAAGTGGATACCTTATGCAGAGAAGACTCAAGTAATCATAGTTGGTAGATTGCGTATCAGACCATACAAGGATGAGATGCTACCAAGTATAGGTGCCCTAGGTATCTATGTCCCGCCAAAGACCGCAAGGCCTTCCGGTGGTACGGGGAATACAGATTTAAATCAATTCGGAGGTGACCAGTAATGAGTGGTTGGGGAGCACTAGCATCAGGGAATGACCAGACTAAGGTCGCTGATATTGTTGAGGAGAAGACGACAGCACCAGTGCAGGAAACTGTACCGGAGCAGCCTGTACAAGAACAGGCACCTCCTCAACAAGTCACCTCCACCCAGTTTGTCAGCAATTTTCCTGACATTGAAGCGGAGATGGTTGCTCAATCAGACAGTCCCATTATCTCACCTAGCAGTATCTTCTGTGGCGTAGTAGGTCATGAAGGTACAGGTAAGAGTGGTGTTGTCTTTGATGCACACTTTAACAGATACCCAGACGGGCTTATGATGGCAGTAGACTTCGACAACGGAGCACTATCATGCAAGCAGGCTCATTACAGAGAAAGTAACAATGTAAGGATATTTAGCCCTTGGGTCATGCAGATGCAAGACAGGACTGCTTACAACTACTTACTTACCTTCCAGCGAGTTATGGACATTGGTAGATATGCTATAGAGTATGCTGAAAGACAACAACAGGCGGGCTTTGATGAACCTCTACTTAGAACATTCTTCGTCACTGGTGTAGACCAGTTCGACGCCATGTGCATTGACTGTATGAAGATTTACGACCTAGACATGGATGCCAAAGATGCTATCGAAGCAAGTCATTCCAAGTTAAATCAAGAAGTTGGTTGGAACTGGAACATTCGTGCTACTCGATTCAAACAACTCACAGGTATCTGTAGGAAACTGAACGCTCTAGGTGTAGATGTTTACTGGGAAAGCCATCTGAAAGAACACAAAGATAGTCAGCCAGAATTTGAAGGTTGGAAATTTGCATGGCATGCTAGTGCTAACAAAGACTTGTGGCAAATCATTTGGTGCAAAGGTAAGAAAGTACGCAACAGCGACGGCTCCTCGACTGGAGAAGTACAGCACACTGCTACATTCTTCAAGTCCAAACTGAATCCTAACTTGCACAATCAAGAGAGAATATACTTCGTCACTAAGGTAGACGAGGATGCCAAGTGGTATGGTCTTCCAGAACTAAGAGACGGTGCAATTGGAGGAATACAATAATCAGACTCATGGGGGTTTATCAGGTAATAACGGGAAAATTTTCTGACTACTGAGATAGTGTCCTTGGGTTTGCTTTTTGGTGTATTTTCCTTTTTCAGCACGAACCCGTTCCCCCCACCTCTTTTGAGGAAAACTTTCTGAAAAGTTCAGAAAACTTTCCGAGAAAAAAGATTTCCAGTCTATAGATGAGAGTGATAATTATGGTAGATTTTACAGTAAGTAGAGAGACATTCAACAACTTCTTAGGGAGTTTTGGTAAAGACTTAGGTGACTTGGTTATCAAAGTTACAACCGAAGGTATAGTAGCAGCAGTAGGTCAACAGACCCACTACATTCGTAGGAAGGTAGATTGTGGTACTGGTCAGACAGGTAACATATATGTCAGCGACATTCCAAAACTCAAGTCCTTTATTGCGACAGCGAAGAGTGCTGACATGACAATTAATCAAAGTGCCAAGACAGGTACACTACACATACAGGGTGACAAGGCTAGTCTACAACTACCTACATCATCTTACATCAAGTCCCAAGAAATGGTTGGTCTGATGGAAAGACTCATCCGTCAATCGGAAGAGAGTATGTGGCAGAAGTGGGCCAACCTCTCTTTGAACTACCATGCTAGAGTTACAGCCGAATCGCTGAAACCAGCAACAGGCTTCAAGAAAGTCTTGGGTGACAAGTACTCTTGTAAGACTGAGTTCGACCCACAAGGGCAGGAGTTAGTCATACGAGGAGGCAAGTCAGCCACTGGTAAGATGTTCGTGCGGGCTCCTCTGAGTGGCATCGCTTCTCCTGAGATTACCGCAAGGTCAGCATTTGACAAGTGGTTACCAGAGTTATTGTCCAATCTACCTAACGGTGAGTTGAACCTGTACACAGGTGATGAGACTGTGCTTGTATTAGAGCAACCGTCTACTCACTTCCTAATGGTGATAATGGACCAAGAATATGAGGAGGACTAATTATGACTAACTACATGCATGTAAATCGACAAAGAAGAGACATCTGCTGGTTATGCGGCGGTAAATTAATCTGGGGCTGTGATTATGACCCAGAGGACTACGGCTACGAGGGAGATGGTATAGTGGCAACACTACACTGCTCATCGTGCGGTGCCGATGTAACTTATGTACAGATAGACGAAGAGGAATAGATATGATAATTGATACCTTTCGACCAGACCCCACAGGTCCCGACCACATCTACAAGAGGTGGCGTGATGCTGAGGGTAATCTGATTGAAGAAACTGTTACGGACTTTGAACCGTATTTCTGGATTAAGGCCTCTACTCCTAAGCGAGTAGTTGAGAGAGTCTTGAACAGATATCCCGGTTCTTATGTAGACGAGACAGACACAGCAGAAGCGCTGAGAACTGGTGACCCACTAATCAAGGTCTACGCATATCGCAACAGTGACATCCGAGACATGGCGAGAGAGTTTGGCTTCACATGGGAAGCAGACCTCAGTCTGGTCGATAGGTATCTCATTGACAACATATCAGAAATGCCCGAATGGAAACCAAGAGTGTGGCACTTTGACCTTGAGTGGGACCCGAAGACAGATGAGACAACCGTGATGGCTGTAGTCGATTCCTATAACAATCGTAACATATCCTTTTGTTGGATGAAGGACAACCCAACTGACCTGTATGAGATGGACCACTTCATCGAAGAGAAAGAAGTCGAATATACTGTCAAAGGAGTACCTGTCAAGTTCACTTACGAAAGACATCTATACGGCTCAGAAGAGGACATGCACACTGCCTTCCTCGACTACATGGAGGAATGTAACCCAGATGTATTTGTAGCCCATGCTATCATGTGGGCTGACCTTCCTCATTTGATTAGAAGACTATCCGACCACAGGAAACTAAGTCCTCTAGGTAGGGTCATACGACCAAGGCAAGATGGCTCATACGATTATGTAGCACAACCACTTATTGGTAGGCTATGCTTTGATACAGCCGCCCCGCTGAGAAGTGGTAGTGGCTTTGAGCGTGTATGGAAAGACAGTGGTCAGCCTCAATTGAAAAATAGAAAACTACAAACAATCTCTGAGACGCTAGGTTATGGCGGTAAATTCGAGATGGATGTATTCACTGGTTGGACTGAAAGGTTTGATGACTATGTTGATTACTGTATGCAAGATACCATCCTCCTCAAGAAAATAGACGAAGATAACCATGTACTCAATTTCTTCATGTCCTTACAAAGGATATGCGGAGTATCATTCCCATCATGTCACAATGTGACAAGATTCGCTAGAGGTCTTCTGAGCAGAAGAACTCATTGGAAGGCACCGTCTCGTTCTCGACAAGAGAAGCAAGAGTATGAGGGTGCTTTCATTCCACCTCCCAAGCCCGGTAGATATGAGGGTGTGGCTTGCGTAGATTACAAGGGTCTGTACCCCAGTATTATACTGAGCCATAATCTATCTTGGGAGACCCAAGTTCCAAGCCATCGCAAAAACGAGGCTAATGTCAGAGAATTATCTGACGGTACATGTTGGATGCAAGGTACAGATGCCCTGCTCCCTAAGATTGTCAACGAAATGTTTGACCTTCGTGACATGTACAAACAGAAGATGCGGGAGGCTTCTTCTGAAAATGAGAGAAACGGATGGAATACATTACAACTTGCAGTAAAGCGTGTAATGGCTTCCTTCTACGGTATGACCGCCAGTGCTTACTGGGGCTGGTCGGACTTCGACATAGCCAGTGCTATCACAGCCTGTGGTCGGAGAGCAATCAAATTCCTTATGGAAGAATCAGAGAATCAGGGTTACAGTTCCCTATACGGGCACACTGATTCCGCTTTCGTACAAGTGCCGTTTGATGAGGCACATGCTCTTGCCAAGCATTTGACTGAGACTGTTCAAAGAGAACACGAGTCCAGTCATTTGATTGTAGAGTTCGAGGCTTACATGCCTTACTGGATTGTAGGAGGTAAGAATCTGTACTACGGTATTTGTTCTTGGCCACCCGAAGATGAAGGTAAGAAGAAGTCAGCAAGGTGGGGTAAGATAAGTACATTGGCACCTATCTCTAAAAACTTGGAGAACGATGTACTAACAGCAATATGTTCGGGTGCAGATGAGGATGAAGTAATCGGTATGATTAGACCGATATCTAAGAGAATCAAAAGAGGAGATGTAGAGTTGTCAGAGGTGGCGAGCACTACACGATTACAGAAGTCACTCAGCGCTTACGCTACTACCACTGGTGGTGCTGTAAAGGGTGCTAGGTACTTTAACGAACATCTGGCTACTACAAACAAATACGGCGAAGGTGACAGTGTTAACTGGGTCTATGTCATCAAAGCACCTGACAACTTACCACCCACAGATGTGGTAGTATATCAGAAAGAAACAGACCTAGATGGATTCGATTTGGACTATGACAAAATGGTCGACAAGTTAGTTAAGCAAAAGATGAAGGGTATCTTTGGCGCTTTAGATTGGAACTTAGAGTTCGCATCTGGTGCTGCACAACCCAAAAAATATTGGTGATAAAATGAGCAGAATAGAAGATGAAGTATGTAAGCGGATTCAGCAAAGGGCTGAGGTAGGCAAAGGTAAGTATGGAGTTACTATGGAGACTGCGCCGTTGTCTAGGCTAGAATGGCTTATACATGCTCAAGAAGAAGCGATGGACTTGGCTGTCTATCTACAGAAACTAATAGAAATGGAGATGAAAGAATGAGTAGAGACTGGGCAGCATATGCTAAATCAACATACCAATGGGAGCCGGGGCATGAGAAGATGCTCCGTATTACGAAGACTAGTCTTACCAGTGACTTTGACTTCTGTCCTAAACAGTATCAATATAAGCGCATTCACAGACTACCTGAACCTACTACTGATGCGATGACTAAGGGTACCAATGTACACGACGCTGTAGAATTGTTTTATGACAGCGCTATGCCTATCGTAGAAGAACTATTCAAACTAATGCAAAGAGATAAGCGAGAAGAAGCGTTGGCTTTAGCCCTCAGTGTACTGCCTGAAAAAGAGTACACATTAGGTGAAGAACCTATCATTGAGACAAGGATTAGATGGGACTTAGAAAGACTATTATCAACTGGTCCAGAGAAATACTTACCGATTATGAATGAGTTAGAAGTACACGCTCATGTCGATGAAGAGTTTGAATTCAACGGTGAGATGATACCCGTACCTATACACTATGCAGGGAGCATTGACCGAGGTTTCAGCGAAGAAGAAGGTGTGGCCATCATGGAACTGAAAACAGGTAAATGGGTGCAGTCTAAGGGTAAAGACGACGAGTGGAGTGATTCTAAATTCAAGATGCAATCAATGAGGACCGAGATGGCTTTCTACCAGTATCTGTTAAAGAAGGCTGACCACGCATACCAAGATGTAACTCACTGGGGCTGGGTTTATCCGGCGGGCTCTAGTGCTAAACTAGACACATACAATAAGTATGGCTATCAACAGAGGTCAGTAGACCGAATTATATACGAAACACTGACTACCAGAACAGTAAACACCTATCGAAAGAAGATAGAGAAACTCAAGACAGCCTTAATTACGGCTTACTTGACAGATGATTTTCCAACAAAACCTAGTACAGGTAAATGCGCTTGGTGCTCTTTCAAGAGTATCTGCCCAAGTTGGGATGGGACAGATGACCCGCAAGAATACATAAAGAAATACGAGAGTGAACAAAATGAATGAAGATATGATAGGGAGAACAATCGAGGTGCTTTTGTCACCTCTAGTCGATAGACCAGTAGATGCTACTTTTACCAAGTTAGGTCAAGGTAGAAACTACTCAGTTGCTATACAGACCAGTTTGTATGAGTTTGATAAGAGCGGTGGGCCGAAAGGTCCACTTTATCTCAATTTAAACAAATCATTACTGCGAAATATAGACGACCTTGTTGCTACATTGAGAGAAATAGTTGAGAAAGTAAAGCGTGATTGAGATGAAGATAATATTTGATTTTCCTAGGGAGGTGATGGAACTCAGCACTGAGAAGGGTAAAGGTTTCAGAAAACTCGTTAGGTCTAATCAAGACTTAGAAAGATACTGGGCTGGTAAGAACGGTGTATCAAACGCCTTCATGACAGTGTATGGCTACAGAGGTTTGCAGCAACCGCACAACAAGCGGGTTGATTTGATGACTCCGATTGTCAGACATTTTGTTATGGACTTCGACCCTAAGAATTTCAGGGAAAGGGATAGGCCAGATGTGGAGATAGAGGTTGCGCTTGAGCAGACCATGACTCTACACTACCATCTACTAGAAAGAGACATATCACACGCCGTATGGTATAGTGGAGGAGGTTTCCATGTATGGGTCATGCTTGATAAAGAATACATGCCGAGTGGACCCAACAGTCTATCAGCAATCAAAGAAGCAGGTATGCAAACAGTCAATGACTGGGTTGTTGCATTAGGTTTGTTTTGCTCAGACCCAGCAGTCCCATTCGACACTAGTGGTATGATTAGGATACCTAACTCGTATAATGCTAAGAGGGGACTTTGGTCTATACCGCTGTCTACAAACGATATGGAAAGAGGTATTGATTTCGTAATGGACAAAGCAGAAGATGCAAAGGCCGGTATGATATCTTACGGTACTAAGGGTCTGGAGTTAACTGTTAGGAAGATAAAGGAAAGAAGCCAAATCTTCAATCCTAACTCAGCACCTATTGACTTACCCACTGCCTCTACAGATGGGGTAATCATACTACCCTGTCTAAACTCAGCGGCTTGTAGGATAGGTAGTAATCCTAGTCACGATGCAAGGGTACAACTTGCTAAATTCCTATCGAAACGCCTGAGATACTTCATGCCTGCTTGGAAGTTGACAGAGGAAAGTAAGGCCAAACATACCGAAATCATTGTAGACTACATTCGCTCGCTTCAATGGGCTGACTTCAACGAAAGCACTACCCGATACCAAGTAAGCACTATCATAGGTACAGATTACCCACAGACATGTTCCATGCTCTGGAAGAAAGGGCTTTGTTTAGGTAAGTGTAGATACTGGGATGGAACAGGCGCAATCACGGAGGAAGAATAATGCCGTTATACTATTGCGAAATATGCGAAAACCGTGTAAGGGCAACCAAGATAATGAAAGATAGGTACGAAAGCCTAGAAGACCCTATCATTATTTGCCAATCTTGTAGGTATAACTTGAGAGTTCCCGATGAATTGAAGTGTACTCGGACAACAAAGGTAGGTCATAGGTGCGGCGGTATTCTGTTCGACAGAACCATAACAAAGTGTGCACAATGTAGGAGGAGAGGTTATGAGTAAAACACCTTTGATAATAGACACTAATGAAAGAGGTCAATTGCACGATGCTGTTATTCGTGCTGCTGAGAGACAAGGCTTTCCCACCAAGAAAGAGCATCTGCAAGGTATGGGTGACTACAAAGCGGGTAATGCTCACATAGAGTGTAAGAGCCTTTCAGACCTATTCCAATCTAGCCATAGCGGTCACCTAATGAGGCAGATAGATAACCTAGACGCTAACTGCGAAAGAGTGTTCCTTGTTGTACATGGTGACATAGCCAAGTATGTAGCACTCTCTAAAAAACAAGGTAGAAATATATCATATTCCAAGGTTATGAATGAACTATTAGGTACATTCGCACGAATAATGGCTGACTTCGATTGTCACATATATCGTGCAAAAGACCATTCAGAAGCGGCTATGTTTATAGCCAAACTTCACAGCAAAATGCATAAGCCAGCCAGTAGGCATGGTGCAAGAGCAGTGACAAGAGTAAGTACCAATGATGTAAGGGCTGATATGCTGATAACCATACCCGGTTTCGGCCCAGACTTGGTAGATAAGTTGCTCGCTAAGTGCGGTTCTATAGAAGAGATGCTCTACTTAGAATCACTAAAGCAAGTAAAGGGTATGGGTAAAACTTTGAGGCAGCGATTACTAAATGTACTGACCTCAGAGGAACCAGTCAAAGTCCAAAAGACATACAATAAGAGAGGGAAATGAAAATGATGGAACACCGAGCAGATAATTACGAATGCGTACATAAATACCCAATATTGAAAGGTTATCTTGACCACTTCAATCAGGTAAGTAAGAACAATGAGATACCGGGATTACTATCCTTTTTCTTTATTCTTGGACAAGCCTCTGTAGGCTATGCAAGAATACCAGTGGGAGGAAGTAACCTTGACCCAAGAGTCAGCGTATTCTGGATACAGGATACTAGGACAGGTAAATCAGCGTCATATCAAATCATAGAAAAGGTGCTGAAAGCGGCTGGCCTCAAGTCAGTTGACTACAACTCTGGTAACGATGCAGCACTAGTAGGTACACTGGTACCCGACCCTGATTCGGAAGACCCAAGAAACCCTGACATGCAGGTAAGAGAAGGTATACTTGGGGGTCGTAAAGGTCTGAACTTTGATGAAGGTTCTGTTCTGCTAAAGGGTGGACAGCACAATGAGAATACTACTTTATTCTTACAGTCTGCTTTAAACTCAGCAGGGACTGGTCGTAACATTCTAACAAAGCACATGGCAAGAGACACATTCAGTGTTAAATCTGAGGTGTCACTGTGGATTACTACCTACCCTCCGAAGGGTATCAAGGAGCATGTGCTTGACAAAGGTATCTTCCAGCGTGTCCTCACTTACTGGAGACACTGGACACTTGACATGAAGAGAGATGTCAATCACGAATTGGCTGAATCAGTTCACAGTAAGCCAGAGTTTGAAGTATCCTTTGACAAAGTTGCTGACTTCTTTAGCGAACTTAAGACAAGCCTTAGAGACAGGGTGCTGAAACTCAGCGGTCTTTCTCATTTAGAATGGACAGATATGCACGATGATGACAAAGAAACTACAGTCATGAGTGTAATGGATAGAATGTTCAAGGTGGATAGTTCGTATAGGCCTGCTCTCATTGCGGCTATTGACGAATACTACACACTAGTAGAGCCAATGGGTCCTGAGAAACAGGGTATCTGTGCATCTTTCATCATGGGTCTACAGAACTATACCAATGTACTGGCTCATCATATGGCTATGATTGAAGGCACATGGACTGTCCGTGGAGACCATATAGATATGGCTAAGGAAATCTTGTTCGACCTATATCAAAATCTAATCCAGTGGCTTGAATCCGAGGTCAAAGTCGGCTCTGGCGGTAATGAAAAGAAGAAGATGGAAGGTCACTGGAAGAGTGCATATAACCAATGTGAACGATATGACTTTGATGACCAAAGAGGTGTTAACTGGGTCAAGAAGGCTGAGATGTACAAGGCATTCGGTAAGTTATCCAATCTAAGTAGTAAAGGCTCTGTCAACGGTAAGTACAACGATTACGGTGCTAAGATGTTCAAAGAAACAAGAGAAGGAGTATCCAAGTATGTCAAACTTAGAGATGACTATGTAAGTAAATCTAAGCAAGACGGGGGCAAAAATTGATGTCTTCGATTTGGGACTTTGAATGCGTATTTTGTGAATCTAAGATAGGAAAAGACATAGGGGGGTACTATATAGGGATGCATTGGAAGAACCCTGTGTTGGTCTGCGACTGGTGCAAAATGTGTATGGAGGATGTAGTATGTCAAACATGTTAGCCTTAGATATCGAAACAGCGAATTTCTCTCATGAAATAGGAGGATGGGGTCACAGTCACTTGTTTGAGCCCACTGTAGTTGCTACTTGGGATGGAGAACAAGGTACTGTTTATTCTAATGAATCAGTATCTAAGTATCTTCCAGAAGGTACAATTGTCAAGAAAATGCATGCTAAAATTATCGGTGATGACTTAGCGGAGCATGTTGCTAAGGGCGGTATGGTGCTAGGTCATAACCTCAAAGGATTCGACTTACCTATCATCCGAGACGCACTGGACTGCTGGACTGCTGGAGACATTATGGCAAAGTCCCAAGAGCAAGTCTTTGACACATCTGTTTTGCTGAAAAAGATAGTGGGTCATGCAGTACCACTCTCAGATGCCTGTTATCATACTTTGAACAAGGGTAAACTTATGAATAGCCACGATGCCCCAGTGGAGTGGCGCAAGGGTAATTACAGCAAAGTCGCTGAATATTGCCTGAAAGACGCCGAACTTGTATACGACCTTTGGAAACATGGTGTTGATGAGGGCATCGTAAAAGCAAGATGCAGAAAGACAGGGGATGTCAAAGAATACGAGGTAGATTGGTAATGTCAACATGCGATTTCTGCTTTAAAACAGATTGGGATGGTATACATTGCGGTGTACGCAAAGTATGCACTTCCTGTTTAAATTCCATATTGGAAAAACAAATTGAGAGGGAAAACAATGAACGAACAAGAACAGAACATTAGTGCAGTAGTGCACAATATAAGAGCAGCAAAGAGAACCGTCGGTACAGTGAAAACTACACTTGGTCCGATGGGGATGGACAAGATGATGGTAGACGCTGGTGGTAATGTGATAGTTACCAACGATGGCGCTACTATATTGCAGGAGTTAGACGCAAGTCACCCTGCCGCTAAGATGGTGGTCGAGGCTGCCAATACACAAGAAAGTATGTGCTATGACGGTACTACTAGTACAGTTGTCTTAGCAGGCGAATTACTGGGTAACAGTGAACTCCTGTTCAACAAAGGTCTACACGCCAATGTAATCTGTAGAGGTTACAGACAGGCATCTAGGTGGACCACCGAGCATCTTGAGACACTCAAGGTAGATGCTAAAGACCATCTACAGAATGTAGCCAAGACATCAATTACAGGCAAATCGCTTGAATCTAGTATAGAGCATGTAAGTGCACTATGTGTAGACGCTGTTAAGAAAGCCGGTGGAGAGTTTGAACGCATCCGTGTTCTATGTCAACCGGGTGGTAGCCTAGATGATTCATCTTGCTTTAGTGGGGTAGTATTGCACAAAGAGTTCATTCTACCTGCTATGCCTATGAAACCAAACGGTAAGGCTCTACTCATCAACACTAGTCTGAGTGACAGTAAAAGCGATGACAATGTGCAACTAAGTTTGGGCTCTGCTGCTGAATATCAACAGTATAAGCGACAGACTGGTCGTGACAACTGGGTCGAAAAAGGGCAACAAATAGCCAATATGCTACCGGATGGTGGCATTGTATTTGTCAGGGACACCGTGAACGAGGTAGTTGCTGCGACACTAACAAAACAAAACATTTCTCTGGTTCATAGAATTCCTGAGAGTGATATGACTGCTTTATCTAAACTGCTCAACGCTACTATAGCCCATACTACAGAAGACCTACAAGAGGCTGTAGATTGCGATGCAGAGTGTAAGACTATCGGTGACATGAAGTATGTCGTTGTCAAAGGCAAAGGAGAAGTCACTACACTCATTCTAAGAGGTGCTACTAAGCAGACTCTTGACGAGACTGAGCGTGGCTTTGAAGATGCACTGGGTGTAGTTTGCTTAGCATACACTACTCTAGGCGTAGTACCCGGTGGCGGCTCTGCTTATCTGAATGCAGCCCTCCATCTAAGGCAAAGGGCTGCGGAAGCAGGTGGTAGAGAGCAGATGGCTATCGATGCGTTTGCTGAGGCTCTTGAGTCTATACCTGCTACTATCGCTGAGAACGCAGGGCATGACCCACTAGATACTGTATTGACTCTAAGAAACGAACATCAACAAGGTAACAGTGACGCTGGTCCAGATATAGAGAACGGTGGGTCTTGTTCCATGGTAGAAGCCAATGTATGGGAACCACTCAGTCTAGTCAAGCAAGCAGTACAATCTGCTAGCGAAGTCACCATTAGCATACTAAGGATAGACGATATCGTAGTAAAGCGTGGCGAGTAGAATGAGTGATGACATCCCTACAATTGAAGTACATCTACGGCTTATTAGTACCGACGAAATGGATGATTGGAGTTCTCTTAGTCATTTCATAGAACTTTATGACCAATTCAAAGAAGAATTACACGCTGAAAGCATAATAGAGAGTTTTACAATATCCGGAGAATTTTATTTTATTGTAGAGTCTGTTGACACACATTATGAAGATGGTGAAATCGAAGGTGAAGATAATTACTTAGGGTTCATAGTGGTAACTCCTCGTCGATTTGGAGAACAATGTATAGAGTTTATTTGGATAAAGCAAGACTTCAGAAGAAAAAGTTATGCTACAGAAGCAATCAAACTTTTACAGATTGAAAAGTTAGATGTTCCTTGGTATGACTATGCTCACACAGAAGATGCAGAAGAGTTTTGGAAAACTACTGGACTTAAGCCTATGTTGATAAAAAATGAGAGAGGTAGTTTAGAATTTTGCGAGGAAGCGAAATTGAAAAACGATTACGCTAATGAAATGAGAAGACAGACTTTCTTGAAAATGATGGAGGGGGATAAATGAGACTATGCTCAAAAAGAGGCTGTTTCAATCTAGCCCATAAAGGATTTAGATTCTGCTTAGCGTGTCTCCGTGGAAAAGACGAGGAAGAGTAATTACTCAGATGTACTCGTTTTTGAAGAAAAAATCCTCAATGCATTTAAGTATAGTATGGTATACCAAAACTTATGGCGAAAGAACCCATAACAGAAAAGAGCGAGGGAGTACATCCTGATTATGAACAACCAATATTTGGTTTTAACGAACCTGTGATAACACAACAAATGCGTCAATTAGACGACTTTATAGAAATGTGTCAAGAATATCTATTTAGGCATAAGTTATCTATTTTTGAAAATGAAACTGAGGAAGATGGAGAAGGTAATGGTTCTCTAAATATGATGGTTGAAGGTCCAGAGTTATTATATGACTATATAGAAACAGCGGGTGCATTTTTTAGTGAAAATACTTATTATATGATAAACTCTATTGTCGCTAATCATCAAGAAGATTGCACCGAAGCGGGAGTAAGTGCTATGCTTACTTTGCTAAATTTATGTAGAGAACACCCTCAATACATGCTTTCTGGAAATTATGTAGGTGGAGGTATAATTTCCCAAACAACTCATGAAAGAATGGAACTACTGAGAAGTTTGTCGGAATAAACTTACCTTCCTAACTTCTCAGCCATTTGCCTGAGATGACGGGACAAGCGACCATTGGCCTTCTTGGACAAGGGTTCAGCCTTGCGCTTACGAACACCCTTGAATCCAAGTTGGCCGTGGAACCTTACATATCCACAGAAAGAACATTCGTGCAATACAGCAGGCTCACCTGACAGGTATTTCCCTGAGATTGTCAAAGGTAATGATTTCCTACCACAGTTCTCACACTTATGCCTAAGTATTTCTACTAGTCTACCCACTACATCAACTCGCAAACAGTAGATGCCAATCAGTACCGTCATAGGCAAATCTGGCATACTTGCCGTTTGCTATATCAATAACCCCTGCTGCTGCATTATCAGTTTTGGCTGTAAACTTAGTATCGTAGGAACCAGCAGTAGATATATTTCGGACCTCGATAACATGACCTGATGGGAAATCACCGCTAGCAGTCAAGGTAGCATCAGCGCTACCGCCGTTTGGATTGACTAAGAAGATATTCTCTTGGTCAAAGGTGAAGGTAGTATTAGCCGTTAGTATAGATATCCTGTTAGGTCCTAGTACTACAGTTTCTGTTGCAGCAGTAGCGTGTAAGTTCTT
>Ga0070747_1000608_pt1 | contig 17405 bp, 14 predicted proteins | sample VirMetDEL_Mar_31_FD_77321 | JGI IMG/M metagenome (GOLD analysis project Ga0070747, IMG submission 77321) | Aqueous microbial communities from the Delaware River and Bay under freshwater to marine salinity gradient to study organic matter... | ecosystem: Environmental > Aquatic > Marine > Coastal... | reverse complement strand
TCTATATTTCTCTCACGACTGCCCCCACTCGCCAAGTATTTAGAACCCTTGACACCGTTTGCCAGTCTCGGTCTCTATTGAACAATCCCCAGTTTGCTGGTGTTGGCACCCATGGGACTGAATGGACAAACGCTGGTGGAGCCCAGACACTATTTTTCTGCACGCATAAGAATGTCCAAATCAACGCCCAAGTGTGCCCCTTTATTGTGGGTGAAGAGATTGGATTTGTCAAAAATGATGGCACCAAGGTCATCACTGACCTTGCCATGGTTGTAGCCGGTATCAAGAGTGTAGCTACTGGTTGGGAGATTACTACAAATGCCATCACCCTAACCAGCCCAGACCCAGTGAATAAAGATGGAGACTTTCACTTTGTCAGTCTTTCACTTGATCCTAAGACAGCACCGACAACTGTATGGTCGCCGACACTGACTATCAGCGATGTTAAAATGATTGTCCATAAGGTAGATGTTGGACAGCAGTATGAACAAGGTATGATGTCTAAAATGAAACAAGGTGGAGCTATTGAGTTTGACCTCCCATGTGTTCAGTGCCACAAAAACTCTATCCTCAAAACTGACCGCCAAGCAACTCTCAATATCAACATCGAACACGCCAAAGCTAAATCTATCATTTGTGTCCCTACTGATGCGAGTATTGTATCATGTAGCGACAACGCCAATAGCCATAATACTTACAATTGGGGTGGTGATGATGATCCGCTGGGTGATACGGTGCTTGCTGATGATATTAGAATTAGAAGCGACCAGACCGGTCTTGTAGGCATGGGTAATTTCTTGACATCCTACAACTTTCAGCTCAATGGTCAGTTAGTCCCTACGAGGGCGGTGGCTTGCTCCAAGTCATCCTCCAAGAATGGGGGTATTGATGGAACGCAAATCCTCGAACTTGAAAAGGCACTCATGGGTGCTGGACACGAACCTATGTCCTTTGCTTCATATCGCAAGAACTTCTGTATCGGTCGTGTTTTGGCGATGGACGCTAATACGGTGTATGATGGCCGTGGGGTTGATACAAGACTTCTGCTCCGGTATGAAGAGACTACTGGCGGTGCCGAAGTTGGTGGGTCAGCTAATCTTGGAGCCCCAGAAAAGAATACTCTATGGAAAAACTTTGTCTATCACATTAAGACAATATCCATCAAGGGTGATGGCATTACGGTGCTCAACTAAAAGTCTTGATTGACATAAATACTCTAATATAAGATTGCCAATCCGGACTTATCTTTTGTAATTTTTTTAAGGACTGATTTTATATATATCTAATTGTATAAAATGAGTAGCGGTAGATTTTTGGAAATTGCGTGTGCTAATGCTCCCAGTGATAAGTTGATGTCATTTCGTGCCGGTGTCAGCGAACTTGTGTTTGAGATACCAGAAATGGACAGCATGCTTGTGCCTACAAGTATCCGTATGTGTGGCAAACTTCGTTGCTATGGTGCTTATGATAAATCGGTTGGTCTTGGAGCAACTGAAATGAATATCAATGAGCGTCTCGGTGTCTATGGCTTCATGAATACGATCACGGCTCGGTCTCTTCGCCACCAAACCACCATCGAACAAGTGAGGAACTTTAACCGATTTATGAGCTCCTACATTTCGCTTACATCAAGTGTCCAAGACCTTACTGGGCACCAGTCCCAGTCAGCACTGACTTCATCTAATTATCTGGAACAGAAAACCAATCTTGCCGACCAAGGAGCGGATACATCAATCGCCTTCTCTGCTCCCCTACCAACCGGCCTTCTCACCTCTGGACTTATACCATTAAGCTCCAAGTTTGGTATTGGTGGCTTACAGCTTTCTGTCCAACTTGAAAGTGATAGTCAGTTTTTCTACTCAACTGGGGGAACCGTTAATGCTGAAACTTGGTATGAGATTGAAAACCCCCATCTTGTCATGGAGGTAAGAGACCCCAACCCAGACCAGCTGTCTCAACTTATGAAGCAGACATCCGGCTCTATTTCGTTTCAGTCTATTTCATCCTACTATGATACACTTGCATCGTCCTCTCCATCCATCAACTTTAATCTTGGATTGTCTCGTGTAAGGTCGGCACTTGTCAATTTCATTCGTAGCGACCGACTATCGAACATGTCCTTTGATGGCTTAGCAACTCTTATGCCTACTCTATCCACTAATGTCATCGCAAATATCACGGAGGTGTCTTGGTTAAAGGGAGGCACCATGTATCCCAAGCATTACCCAATTATTGCCAATGTCCGTGATACTTCAACAACCCAAGTATGCGATCCAGAAATCTTGCGAGACTATATCAATTCAGTTGTCCCCTACATCAACAATCGTGCGAGTGCAATTTCGGTTGCCAATGCCAATCGTGATTGGATGACGGCTCACGCTGGTGCCTCGATGGATAGCACCAAAATCCCAGATGGTGGATTGACTTGGGGTCTTGGTGTAAATTACGATAGTCTCGGTGGCTCCGGTAGTGATTTCACCCAGCAGAACTGGGGACTGACCTTAAAGATGGATGGCAGTGATGGTGATACGACTTCGGCATTCATCTTTGTCAATAGTGAGCAGACCCTTGTGTATAATCCCAACGGTGTCCAAGTTGTCAAGTAAAAGTCTTGATTGCCATAAATACTCTAATAATTGATTGCCAATCCGGACTTATTGAAAGCGATGCGTGAGTTTTTATCCCAGAATTAAAATATGGGTAAAGATATAGATGACATGCCAACTACTTTCTGGGGATTGTGTAGATTTGCTCGATGATTTGGATGCGAACAGTATTGACATCTTATATACTGACCCACCATACATACCTCCATCTCATTCATCAACCTTAACTAAATATAAAAAGACATTAAGCGAGATGGGGATACTGGAATGTTTTTTTAAACGATTTATTGAAAAGGTTGATCGTGTATTGAAGGATGATGGTATATTCGTGATATATTGTAATTGCGACAGTTATGCGATGTTTTACATACACTTATATCCGTATGTAAAGAAGCAGAGATGTTTTATCTGGGACAAAATCTCGTGTAGTTTAGGATACACATTTAGACATCAACATGAGATGATAATATGTGGTGAGAGACCAAATATGAAACCGATAAAATGTGGGACTGGTGATATATTCAAGTATAAGGTTGTGAAGGCCAAAGACAAAGATCACCCAGCACAGAAGCCAGTAGATTTACATACCCATATCTTACGAAATATGATTGGAGATGATACAGATAAAGTCGTATTAGACCCATTCATGGGCACCGGTTCGATAGGTCTGGCGTGTAAAGATATTGGTTGTAAGTATATAGGAATGGAAATAGAGCCAGAGTATTTTAAAGTAGCACAAGAAAAAATCAATCTCTAAGGTTTAATCCCAGAAATAAAATCTATGTTAAGTTATACAATGGACAAACTTGCTGAGCTCAACTTTATATTGGAAGAACTTGGCATGGAGGAATTAATGAACATAGTAGATAATACGGATGAAGTCCGCCAGCTATTAAATAAGATTGGTCGCCCAGAATTATGGGAGGAGTGTATCAACGAATTAAACAACCTTTCAAGTGAGGCGGTCTTACTCCATCCAAGCGATTTGGTAGATCCGCCCTATGACTTTGTTTCATCGAGCGAGGAGGAGAGTGAATGTAGTTCAAGTGATTTGGTAGAAGAACAATACCAAGTCAATCCATGTGGCAATGGATTTTTTGAGTTGGGTGATGTTGAACAAAAATCTACTAAATAGATATAATGCCATTAACCAAAGATGGGAAAAAGATACTCTACAAACCTTGGAAGAGCACAGCGAAAAATAAGAAGTATTCGGTCTATGTCATGAAGGATGGCAAGGTGAAGAAGATCAACTTTGGCGATAGTAGATATGGTCAATACAAAGATAAGATAGGGGAGTGGTCATCATTAGACCACGGCGATAAGAAAAGACGCAAAGCATATTACGATAGACATGGAAAGACACAAGACAAGAACTCAGCTAAGTATTGGTCTCACCGAATACTATGGTGAGTAATAGTCAAACTCTTTGATTGTCTTGATAATAGACTGCGTTGCATTATCCTTCTTGTTAAGTTTTTTGTTTAACCATATATAGTATTGTAGATGGGTGATGGTTTCATTCAGTCTTGTTCGATACTTTTTTTCAAGCAAGTCATATTTGTATTTAATCTTGATATGATTTGTAATTTCATTTGGTAGTGGCAAGCTATTGATCAAGTGTATCGTTTGATACATGTTGTTATATACTATATATATAAAATAATCCTATATATATGTCAATCTGTGCCTTTAAGTCTTGGTTTATGCCATATATACCCTCTATATATGCCAAAAGTCTCGTTTTATGACTTAAAGAGAGGTATTTAAGGAATAGATTTTAAAATCTATGTTTCTTTAAGTGCTATTTAGGGTATAATATAAGACTTAAAGGACATATTAGGGCATTTTTAATGTAAATATGGGGTATAACACGAGATTTAGTCCTTCTTTAAGGATTTTAGCTTCTTCAATCCACGAAACTTGATTATCTTTTTGATTTTAGACAACTTGCTACCACCACCAGCTCCGCTTGTCCCTTCTAAACTATCGAGGATCTCATTCAGCTTGCCAACCTTGTAATATCCAAAGGCCTCCATGAGTTCTTTGTCGCTAAATGTTTTGAGCTTCGGTGGTTCAGTCTGTGTTGCCATCTCCTTGACCTTGGGTGGTTTCTTCATATCCTTATCTTTCATGATAGATCCATCCGCCATTCGATGACTACCCTTTGGCACCTTATCCAATCGTGCCTTACGCTTCTCACCAATCTTCTTGACTGCCTCAACTTGCTTATTGACCTTTTGGTATGCGTCTTCATCCTTGGCTTTCTGTTTGATAACCTTTTCTTTTTTTGCTACTTCCTTCTCCTCCTTGGTTTTCTTAGCCGGTGCTGGTGGTAGTTTGACTGTGGGCTTACGCTTCATCTTTACAGATGGCACAAGCTTCTTTGCCTCATGGTCTATCTTGTATCCATTGCTTTGCACAAGAGCAATCAATCCAGCTCTGTCTGTGCCTTTGGGTATATCAATACCCATGAGTTTATTGTGGGCTTTAATCATACGCCGTATCTCCGGTGCTTTGAGTTCTCCTTCTGGGACTTTGACCATCTTTATGTCTATAACACATATTTTTTTTCTGTGGTATAAATATAACAAATATGATACACAAGTCCCATTCAAAGAAAGAGCTATGCGACATCATCAAAACATTTGAGATTGATATAGATCAACCAGAAACTATGAAAAAGAAACAACTGGTCAAGAGACTTTCCAGTGAATTAGACATCATCGATATTATCAAACCGGAGCTTGATAGATATGTCTTCTATAACTTAATTGATTTGAAAGAGTTTCTCGGTGCATGTAATCCTAAGAAACGATTGACTATCAAACAGAAAAACGATGTGATACTTGATTGCCGTAAAATACAGCAGTATATCAAGAGTGATTATATTGTCAAGGGTTCCTCATTTTCCTCTGTTGAAGACATACATGAATTGGCTACATCTCTTCTACACGCTGGTGATATTCCAAGTGTTCGTCGTATGTGCCGTGATTTAAACAAAGACCCAAAGACCATGGTTCCCTTTCATCCTCTATTGTCCAGACAGACTAAGCGTGAGTTGGAGATACGAGAAAACTTAAAGAAGAGATACTCCCAAAAATTAGAAGTAAAGACTGGCTACTTCGCATTATCATTCTCATAAGTCCGGATTGGCAGTATTCTATTAGAGTATTTATGGCAATCAAGACTTTTTCTTGGGTTGCTCCTCTGCCAATATCTGTTGGAGGATATTAAATCGTCCGGTATTCATTGTCCTACTAATCTTATAGATGACGGCAGATGTTTCATCAACACGAGCAAGCGTCCCATCTGGATCATGAATGCTGGTTGTGATACTACTGATAGACCTATCATGAGTGAGAGTGAATGTCATGCCACCAGCCTCTGTGAAATAGTATGACCCAGCACCCTCCATCTTATCGACCAAACCGATGATGGGTAATTTTAATCCACCAGACAATCCACCAGTATATTCAGCGGTGTCAAGTAAATCAGTCCGGATTGTGAAATAGGGGCGAGACATAAGCTTGGGTAATCCTTGGGCACGCAATACTATACTCTCGGTTTGTTCTACAATAGCAGACCTATACTGCAACGATTTAGCTGTGCTATATGATGTAGTATCAATCGGTATGACAATGGGCACGGCGACTTGTGTTGAATAAGTGATGGCACCCCAAATATTCATTGGATATTGTTTTAGATCCGTCGATACTACTTGGGCGTTGGTTGTTGCTAATGGCAATGAAAATAGATTGTTGTTGTCTATTCGTTGTAGTCTGTTATTGTTATGATTGATTAATGTTGGATTGTATTGCTCCCATGTAAATCCAAGGATACCGATAAGGGATTGTCCCCAGTATTGTTTTGGACAAGCATTCGCAAGATCCAGATAGATACCACAATGACTATCAAAAATGGTGCCAGCCTTCATATTAGTATTTGGGATTGATATGTCTGTATTAAAAGCATCTTTGGTTCGTCCGGTGGCACTATTGACTTGGGACAACTCACCTTTGCCATCTAAATTATAGGGGCGAGCATCTGGACAATAGCAATTGTATCTCAATCGTTTATTGATTTTATAGACTTCGGTTGGTGCTTGTGGATTGAGAGGGATACCGGTGGTTTTTGTTTCAGTCCAACCAGCACTACCACCATGTTGGCCAGCTGGTGGCACGGCTGGATGTTGTATAGTTTGTGTGTGCTCACTACCAGCCAAATCTGGTTGCCCAGTATTCTCTGCTGTATGTAATCCCTTCCATCCAAAAGTTCCGCTGATTTGGTCAAAGGTTAAAGAGGGATTAATCGCTCCCACATACCGCAAGACATTAAATTGGTCTATACATGAAAACCGATGTTCAAATAGATTGGAGGCATTGATTGGGGTTGTGCCACCGCCATTGTCTTTGCTTGGTATTAAGCTATTTTTACCATAGAAATAGTCGCCAGTTGTGTTTTGACTTAGATACCCAGAAGTCCCACCGAGGATAACATTACCATATGATCTTGCGTGCCAATCCCAACCAATACATCTCGTATTGGCAAGTAGGGTTTTATTGCCGGCACCATCGACGGCGATGTTGTCAAAGAGGTTAAAATCAATAGACTTGATTAAGTCATTCCTAAATGTGATATACGAGTTTATATCACCCCCACCATTATCAACCACCTTGCGAAACATGGCACCATAGCACAAATCCTCTGGATCATCCCCAGAGGTGTATTTGTTTGCATTCTTGGTTTGGTAAGCGAAAAAGACTGGGGTTGATAAATACTTCTCATCAGCATCAGCTGTGGCTCTATATCCATCACTACCCAATCCAGATATCCCAAATGGGTAGGGGTCTTTGGTAAGGTCTCCGTCTGGCAATCTACCATACACACTGCTGTCGGTTGGGTCTAAATCCATACGAGAAGCATGTAGAAATCGTGCCTCATCATATAAATCACTAAATACCGGCAGTCCTTTATTCACAAGCTTATTGGTTCCCATCTTCGCTTCTATGAGGTCTTTGTAGTATTTGCTTTGAGCAATAAAGAGGTCTCTAAATCGTGCGAGGTTCGTATCCGTCCATAAAATATTTGTCTCATAACTATCACGAATGGGGGTTGTTGTTGAGCCTATGTCTTGGTCATTGGCAATGGCATTGGTAATAACCGAAAAGGTGCCATTATCTTCCGCCAGTGTTCCAAGATATGTGTTGATTTTCCGTCCAAGTGTGAAGAGTTCTGGTCTCTTGACATAGATCCATTGTGATTGCTGAAACCACTTGAATATGGATATCATTTTATCTTGTTCGCCAAGTGTCTCAAACTTGTCCTCCATATCAGCCACGATTTCGTCCGGTGCCAATGCTATTTGTATCGAAAGGTATGCGTTGATATTTGATGATACTGGCGACCATCCCTCAAAAGGTTTGTAGCTCTCTGTTGAAAAACTGGACAATGTGGGTGTTTTTAGATTAAAAGATGGGTTGGGGACAAAATTGTAGGGGAGTATCGTATTGCTGTTGGGTGTTGTGCCGGTATTAAATCCCTCAAAACTCTCAAATGTCTGTGGTTGTAGTAGTTCTTTATCATTGACATCATCATACTCATATGCTTTTTGGAGTTGTTGTGTAATTTGTTCTGCCATGCCATTTTGGGATATATGCCCAGCTGGTATTGTGATGGTCTTTAATTCCTTATATTCTACGAAATCGTTGAGTATAGGGTTAAATGTATGGCAGTCCTTATTGAAGGAGGTTTTAAAATCTTGGTCTGGTTCCGTAATCTTAGAGGGACTTACCATCAAAGTCTTACAAAAGCAAGTATATCGTTCATTATCGATGGTGGGCTTGTAGAAGTTATATGTTGATGAGGTGGCACTACCAGCTGGTTTCCCAGCACTGCCTCCGGTAATGGACAAGAAGTAGTCGCATGTAGCAATGAGGCTCTCTTTGAATGCCACTCCATAGTTCATCCCAGAATAAGGCACTCCATACCCAGATGGATGTGGAGGTAGAGTGGGGGCATCCTCTACCTCATAGACGGCATCTGTAAGCAAATTAGAAAAAGCATTGGAGGAGCCACTTTGATAATCATTCCAAAGAAACCCACGAGGATATGAGTAGTAGTTCTCACCATTCGCAGTGATATAGTAAGATTGTTCAAAATTGAGCTCATTGTCCTTGATCTCCTTCGTGATGAAAGTATTGAGAGGTCTTGGGTCTGGGACGATTTTGGGGTTGTCTGGGTCAGTGGTGTCTAATTTTGTATGTAAATCTTTCACACGCACATTGGCACGATTGAGGGGTCTATCCACGGTATATATCTGTCGGCTTTCATCCCAGTAGTCTATCTCTAATCTTGTATATTCATAGGTCTGTGTGATTGGCACTCCAAATCCATCCTTGATACTTTGTCCTTTCAGTTCGATAGTCTCACCACCGGCACCATCTTCACTGACAAAAGCATTCATCACTTCTACACTATCACCAGCTTTCAGTTGGATTGTATTACCAAGGCGACATGTAAATTGGGCTGGTTGGGTATTGTTGCCAGATGTCCCTTGTATAGATTGTTGCCTATTACACTCTATGAGCTTGATGTCGGCGTATTCACTCATACTATTTATATAGTATAAATATATAAAAAAAAGGGGTAGAAAACGATAAACTAAATCACTTGGTCATTATGTATAATCATCCATATATAATAAGTCCGGATTGGCAATCATATATTAGAGTATTTATGGCAATCAAGACTTTTAAGCAAAATAGCAATTGAACTCACCATCAACCAGAGTTGCATAGCGGAGGACTTCAAGCCAAGCTCTCTGTGTATGGACGCTATCAGCAGTCGGCATTGCCATATGAAGGTCAATACCACGACTATCAACACGATCCACACCAAGGAGTTTGTGTCCTTGCCAAAACTGGGTGCCTCGTAGGTCAGTGGATGGTTCTTTGCTCTCAAACTTACCAACATTGACACCAGATAATCCACCGCCTTCACCGGAGTAGTGGTCTCTTGATACGAATGCTGGTGAGCCTTGCGACCCAATAAGGTGGTGAAAATGAGTTGCTGGGTTGCCAACTGTCTGCGGATAGAGAAACCGACTATTGACAAATAGATTGGATTTCAGTTCTTGACGCTGTTTGGTAGCAACCGGTGGGCTTGCGTTATTCAAGGCAAAGGAGGGTGCCTTGGCATTATAGACACCGATAAGATGTTTATGAGGGTCTGCGTGGTCATGTTCATATGCACACAAGACCTTAGACACCACCATACCATTACCGCCAATATTTCTTACCGAATTGACCGCTTGTGCTTGGGTCTGCGAGTTCTTCGATAGGCGATAATCAACATAGTTAAATGTGAGGTTAGAGTTTTTCTGTCGGTATTGCTCCATGAAATCACCTCCATAAAATAGGTAATCGGCGAATATCTGGGGACGCTTAATCTCCCACTGGACATTGGCACCGGCTTTGGGTGCCGAGAGACGAGTGCCTTTGGTTGCTACTGGTTGCCAGTATAGTTCAATAAGGACGCTTGGCATCATGTATAAAGGTAGCTGATTGCCAGATTTTAGGTAGGGAAAAAGATCATTGAGCGAAATAGCAAAAGTGCTTTCATTTTCACTTAAAAGGGCATCTTGGACAGAGGTGCCAACTTCATGCACACCAACACCACCACCACGACCATGGGTGGCATCTTCATTGTATTCTTTGCCATTGGCTATGCCATATCCAAGAGCGTCCGTCTGGGATACACGGCTATTGGCTCCTACCTTATAAACACTCTCATAGGCAATCTGGCGACCAGTTTTATACTGCTCACGCTCCTTATTGGCAGAGTTAGATACAAGCATACTCTCACAACCCATCATTTGGTTGAGATCCTCCGTCGAGCAGATGGTTCGTCCGGTAGATGTTTTAAGGACTGCACGCTGAATGAGTGAAAATAGGCCTACATTGACATAGGGGAAAGCACGAGTGGCTCCATCATGCTTGACCGATAGGACAATCTGGGAGTTGGGATGTAAAAATCCCTTGGGTTGTAGTTCAAACCTACAAAAATCTTGGTTAAAAACCACTGGATCAGTGATATCGGTAGAAAATTGGAGGGCAGTATTGGTCGGCATCGACCGAATATTGAGCAACGCTGGTGCGGAGGACTGGGCTACCTTTGACATTTTATACACTAACTTATATATTTATTGTTGTCCAATAATTTTAAAAGTGCGTTTAATTGTAGATAATAATGTGTGCTCTAAGTATATATGGATAATCGTAAAACACAAGATTTAGCATTTGGAATGACCATGGAGCAACGCATCCAACCCACACTACAAGAGACATTTGGAGACTTACACAATAACAATGATGAAAACAAGTTTGCTCACATTGACTTTAAAAATGATTTGTATGGAGTTGAATACAAGAGACGACGGCTCACCTTTGGGAGATATCCTACTTTGTTCTTTGAGATGTTCAAAGTAGATGAAGCTAAAAAATATGTTAAAGAAGGTAAAAGGGTATTTTTCATCTGGCATTGTGATGATGGACTATACTACTGGGAGTATGAAGAAGATCAATGGTTCAGTGCTTGGGGCGGTCGTCGAGACCGAGGCAAGATTGAGGAAAGCGATTTGTGTAATGTTAAAAATGAATATATCAAGCCTTTGGATGGGCTTACTCTAACCAGATAATATCTCTTGGTAGATTGAGTTTATAGCAATAATAGAAGCAATCGAAGTTGCATTTATTTTGTAGCTCATTGCCATTCTTGACAAACTGGATACGCTTGCGAGGTATGATGATTTGTAGTTGGCTATCTGTGTTCTTAAAGTTCTCACGAAAATATTGGGTATTGATTTTGCTTGATGGTAGTATCAAGATGAAGGGTTTATCCATCTCTTTTAATCGTGGCATAATCTGTTTTGTCTTACTAAATGGAGGATTGGAGACAACTATATCGCCCTCATTACTTTCAAAAAAATCATTGTCATTGTGGATTACATTGAAACCCAGCTCTTTAAGATATTGACCAGACTTGCCATCACCCATAAATGCCTCCCATAGGACTTTATCCTTGGGGATGTATTGTTGGATATTCTCCCACGCATATTTAGGGGTCATATAGTCATCGTGCTTTAAAAAGGTCTTTGTGTGAAATCCGGCCATATTCTCTTCTATATACTTATACATATAAAATAAACTTTAAGTATCTTTAAAATCCACATTGCCATCAATACTCTAATAGATGACCGCCAATCCGGACTTATTTATGCCTTCTTTTTGATATAAACATCACTCATCACATCTGTGGAGTGTCCAGCGATGTTTGCCATCTCCTCCATCTCTTCTTTAAGACCACCAAACTTATCGCTCAATACAATCTTGCGTATCATGGTAGTGGATATGGATTTATCCATGTATTTCTTGGATGTCTTGATGAACAGCTGTGAGAGTGCATTGCGTGTCAATGGTTTGCCGGTGCCACTTGTGAATAGCACATCACCAGCTTCTAACTTATTCACACGCATATAGAAGCGTAGGAGTTTCTCCAAATCCTTAGGGATGTCCAAGACCTTCTCCTTGTATTTCTTGGATGTCTTGTAATCGTTGAGTATAAACTTCAATGAGCCTTTATCGAGGCGGAGATAGTTGGTTGATGATTTCTGCTCCTCACTCAATTTGTTATACTCTCGCTTGGTTATGATCTCCATCCCAGCGACATCGTTTCTCATGGGTAGTCTTGTATAGATACTAAATAGGATATAGGTTTGAACAAGGTTTTTCTCTTTGGGTAGGAGGCTCTCCTTCTGCCGTAATTTCTTGGACTTGATTTCAGCATCCATCTCATTTAACATCTTTTGCACCTCTTCTAACTTGACAAAGTTGGCCTTCTGTTTTTCGCTAATTACACCGGTCGCATTGTCATCCTCATATTGCTTGTTAAGACTATCACGGATGTCGGTGTATTCTTCGATCAACTCTTTCTTTTTATCAAGTGCCATAAGCAGTATGATGACAGCGTTGAAGTAGTTGCGTTGTGTAGTGAAATGTTTATCGGCAAGTTTCTCCTTGACATCCTCTGGTTTATCCAGAAAATCCCATGTATCGGTATCAAACATCTTTTTTAGTTTCTTTAAATCAGCACTATACTTCTTGATAGTATTGTCTTTTGCGTTAGGTCTTGCTTTCTTGATAGTTTCTCCCAAATCTTCTGCCATTTTATATATAATATATAACATAATATTTTTTAAGTGAATAAAACGCAAAAACTATCAACCAACTCTCACAGCCGATTGAGACACACCAGCTGTCTCACCAGCCCCTCCTACATTCTGGTAGGTTGGATTGCCTTGCACACCAGCTAAACCCTTCTCCTTTTGATTTTGGAGTTGTTTTTGATCATCTTCCTTCTTCTTTTTATCATGAAACCAACTATCGATGTCATCTACAACAGTTGCCCCTACACCAACAACGGCACCAGCAATATTCAATACGACACCAACCTCTGGGGCACCAGCAAAATCTAATACAGTGCCCACCGTTTCTAATCCACTGGATGCGGTGCTTGCCCAGTTGGCTACTCGTTGGGTAGTATCATCACCCTCTTTGCCACCAGCTTCTATTTCACCATAAATACCTTCACCCAGACTGGCAACGCCAGCAACAGCACCCCCATACTTCAATAGACCACCAGCCAACTTCGTGGCACCACCAGCAAGTTTGGCACCAGCACCAGCAAATCTTCCACCTTGGTCAAAATCGGCACCGGTCTTAAAGATATCATTAGCATCATCAGTAAGAAGTTTGCCAGTTTTGGTGGCTCCCCCTATATCACCGCTCTTGACTTGATCGGCAATCTTCCCAGCCGTTTCAGTAGCAGACTGAAAAGCAGAGCCAGCACGACCCAAGAGACTTGTGCCGGTTTCAGTAGCACTTGACACAGCATCACCAACTTGACCAGCAACTCGTCCAGCCGTTTCACCGGCACTTGCCACAGTATCACTAACATCACCAGCAACTCGCCCAGCAGTTTCACCAGCATCAGCAGTCGCCGTATCCAATGCTCCACTACTAATCCTCTGTGATATGGCCTCGCCAGTATCCGCTTGTGCTGATACTAAATTGGCACGCTGTTCTGCCAAGGATGCCACTGGGTCAAAAGCAACACGAGATTTGCGAAGGGCACCCCCAACCGCTTCTCTGGCACTACCACCAAGACGACCTACTCTCGATGATACAGCTTCACTTGATTGCTGTGCCACATGTTCATCAATTTCATCTGGTATAGGATTACCGGATAGATATGCCAATCTACTTTGGGCACGACTTAAACCAGCCTTCACACTACTACGGCTTATATCAGCACCCATCTCCAATCGTGCTGGCAAACGAGCACCACTAAAACCACCAGATACACCACTGCCCTCACCAGCACTCTCCAATGTGCTTCCAACATCTTCGATGGGAGCTCCACCAGAGCTGGGCTCTCCACTGGCACCAATTCTACCGGTATCATCCGTAGGGGGTGATACGGATGTTTGTTCAACTGGGGCTGGTTCTTCTACTGGTGCCGGTGCTGGTTCTTCTGCTGGTGCCGATGCTGGTTCTTCTGCTGGTGCCGGTGCCGGTTCTTCTGCTGGTGCTTGACCACCACTTTCACCATTATCAGTAGGAGCTTCACTTTGGACTGCTTGGGGTTCATCTGGTGCTCCGCCACTACCCTCACCTTCTCCGGTATCCGTTGCTTGTGCCTCTGGGTTTTCATCTGCTCCCCCAGTATTGTGTTGTCCTTCACCTTCTCCCTCTGGATCATCAGTGCGTTCGTTTTCTGGGGCATTCACACGAGGCTTGGCGACTTCATTGCCAGCATCATCTCTCTCAATTTCACCCTCATCCTCATCCGTAGATACACCCTCCTCACCCTTATCTTTGCGTATTTTACGCTTGCGATTGCGTCTCTTACGATTGCCTTGTTCTATCTTATCACCTACCTTTTGCTTTTGCATATCAAGGTATCGTTTCGCACTGCCACCAGCACTTGCCAATTGCTGGACTGTTTCACCTACACCGATGGCTTGGTCTCCATATTGTTTCACGGTGTCCTCCTCAATTTTAGTTCGCTGACCATCTTGCCACTTACTCAAAATATCTTGGTTGCGGTCGCTAATACCAGCAACACGACTGGCGAATGCTTGTTGTAGTCCATCCGTCTGGTTGATATTCGCATCCATGCCATACAAACTCATTTTATAGTATTAGAGACATTTTTATCTTATACATAAACTATTCATTTTTTTTAGTCTCAAATGGTTCTTGGGGATCTTCATCGACCGCTTGCTTAGGTATTTCACTTTTGTCTCCACGGCCTATGACCCTATCAAACCGGACATAGAAGGTTGCTGGGTTGGTTTGTGCGTCTATATATAAAAATGAATAAGGTTCATCATTGATGGCAAAGTTGTAGTAATCCATAAACTTATCACCAGCAAACTCTTCATACTCCTCTTTGATAGCTTCTATCTGCTTGGATGATTGCTGTTTGAACACCACGACATTCGTAATATTGGAGCGGATGATATTACTTACATTTTTGAATGCTTGTGTGAGTATCATGATACTCGTTTCTATGTGCCTAAAACGAGAGCTCAAAAAAGCTATCGATGACGCACGCTTGAAGTCTTTACCAATAATATCATCGAACACCAGCAAGGCCGTTTCCATGTCTTCACGCTCATGGCTCTTCTGGTGGTCAATAAACTTATCAATATATATATCCTTGTATCCATCTTCTACCTCAAAGGCATCTTTGAGATATTTGCCCTTGGGGTCGTTGTGGATACTATTGCTATATATCTTCACTTGTTGAAAATAATTGTCTCCATACATCTCCTCATTTCTCAAAAGATTTACCAGCAGATTTGTCTTGCCTTGTTTCACAGATCCAGCCACCAATAGATTAAATGGTGGCTGGGGTAGGTGTGGATGCACCGGTGGATACTTGGACTTGTCTTCTAAATCAATGACCTTTCTTACCTTAGGGGGTGCTTTACTCATTATATGATATGGTTAGATTATATATAAAATCCAAAAATATCCATAAATCAATGATGTCTTCTCTATGCTTGCGTATAGAGTAAGTCCTCATTGCCAAGGTATATATAGAGTATTTATGCCAATCCGGACTTTTCCTATACTTATCCATAGATTAGAAAAACTCACTCCAAGGGTTTGTTTCATAAGTCGGTTTTTGTTTTGTGGTGATTTCTCGTAATTGCTTCTTTAAGGCTTCTTGTTCAACATGGATTTTCTGCTCTTGTTTCTTTGTGTCTTTGCGTTTCTTTCTTATTTTCTCGTATCCTATTATCGCATTTAATGACGCTTGATCAAGGTCTGCTTGGCTATATCCTATTATTTGAGGTTGTTGTTTTGGTATGCTCTCTGGTTGAGATTTTGGTATTGGAGCCAATGAGGGAGCAAAGGGTTCGACGGCAATTGGAGTATCAACGACTTTCTTGTGGTTGTGCTGTGTAGGTTTTTTTGTGCCAGTTTCTTCACGCAATTTATCCAAGTCTTGTTGTTTCTTTAATTTAGTCAAGTCTTTCATCTCCTTCTTTGCTTGACTATTAGCCCTCCGCACCTCTAAGGCTTTCTGTCGTGCAAGGCCAAGTTTCGCTTTATGCTCCTCACTCAACACACGCTTTTTCTTCGGTGCCTTCTCCATCACTTGCTTGACCTTAGGAGCATCACTGAATATATCAACTTGCTCCATTAAGCGTCTTGGTGGTTCGCTTTGGCACGGATCTTCTTCTTCCTCTGCTTCACGCTCTGCCTTGGTTCCATTAGCATTGATATCGCTGTGGTGATCTTCTTCTTGAATAACCATCTGGACTGGTTCCGGTGCTGGCATGATGATTTCTGGCAAACAATCCATTTCTCTCTTTATACATATAGAAATATTTTCTTCTATTTCTATAATTTTCTAAAAATAAGGTTAAAAAAAGATACATTATTCCAATCTCTCTTTGGATAACTTGACATATTCCTCATTTATCTCAAATCCAATACAATTCCTATTGGAGTTTTTGCAACATACAGCTGTTGTTCCACTTCCCATATAAGGGTCTAAAACCATACCCCCCTCGATGGTGAATGTTTCAAGTAAGTGATCGCATACTCTTTGTGGCATAATTGCGTTATGCCCCTTGTATGATGACACACTTTCATGGATGATGTTTAGTTTATGTGTTTCATTCTTATAGTCTATATGCGGTGTATTACTCAATACAAACACATACTCAAAAGCGTTTGTCAAGCGTTTCCGTAATGGTATAGGGTTCTTTTTAACCCATATGATTACATCAACCACAAAATATCCATATTTTTCTCGCAAACGATTGGCAATATCAAAGGGTCTCATTACACCGGTCTCTGCGTAAGAAAATCCTAAGTTAAGACAGACCACCCCCTTATCTTTCAGCTTGGGTTTAATGGCTTCCATTATATCCATGATGTTATACAGAGGCTCTGCGAAATCACTTGTGTAATGATATCCCTTACCCCTTTGATATTTCTTACCAGTATTGAAATAGGGTGGTGATGTTATCACGCAATCAATTGATTTATCCTCAACACCTTCAATCAAGTCTATATTGTTTCCGCATCGTAAATCAATCATTATATAATAACATATATATTTATTTATTGTCTAAAAAATCCGCATTGCCACAAATACTCTAATAGATGACTGCCAATCAAGACTTACTTGGCAACTCTAAAATGGAGCACCACGATT
>Ga0070747_1000607_pt1 | contig 17407 bp, 30 predicted proteins | sample VirMetDEL_Mar_31_FD_77321 | JGI IMG/M metagenome (GOLD analysis project Ga0070747, IMG submission 77321) | Aqueous microbial communities from the Delaware River and Bay under freshwater to marine salinity gradient to study organic matter... | ecosystem: Environmental > Aquatic > Marine > Coastal... | reverse complement strand
CTAACACATAAGTATAACGTTTCTCCTCAAGAAACATCGCATAATCATTTTACTGATAGCGTTGTTTTGGAATTTGGATTGACTTTATCAATACAAGAAAGTTATCATACTCACAATGTAGATAGTTTAGATTTATTACAAGCCAGTAGCTTAATAGTAAATGATACTGTTCATTCAAGTAATGTTGATGATTTATCTTTAAACTCAAATTATGGATTAGCCGTTCAAAAAGCTAGTCATGGAAGTACTTCTGATAATATTGTTTTAGATTCTAAATATAATTTAGTAGCAAACGATACTGAGCATAGCAGTTCTGTTGAGGGTGTTACATTAGAGCTTAATAACGTATTAGTAGTAAGTGATTCTAATCATCTTAATAATGCCGACTCAGTAGTGCTAACTCATAAATATTTGTTAGTGTCTAATGATTCTTTTAATAGTAGTGAATCTGATAATGTTGTACTATCATTTGGTATATCAATATTGATTAATGACACTCTTCATTCAAGTAATGCAGACAATGTTGTTGTAAATCATTATTATATATTAAATATATCTAATACTAGTCATAGTAGTGATTCTGATAATGTAATCTTAATAAGTAGTTATGATTTAATTATAAGCGATGCTTTAAATACTCATACTGCTGATAATGTTACTTTTTCTATTGGTTCTACTAATATTTATTTAGGTGATATTGCAATTAACAAAATGTATTTAGGTAACAATCTAATAACAATAAAATAAAATTATGAACATAGTACAAAGAATAGGTAGTGCCATATCTACGGGATTTGCTTCTTACACAGAAGTTACGAACTCTCAAGGTATAGAGCAGAACCCAATGTTGAAGTCCTTAGAGTCAATGAATACTAGACCGCGATATAAAGCGGTAGACGGTATTGAGTATTTGACGTTTGGTGCTTCTGATGATGTTGATATTATGATTGATAAGTTGATGTATAAATCAGCAACTCATTCGGGTATCATAACTAAGAAAGCAAAAATGATTACTGGTTCGGGCTTATCTGTTAATTCTGAATTAATAGGTACAAAGAACGCTAGACTAAACACTCTTATAAAACACGCAGGAGGAGCGAATGTAGGTTTATATGAACTTATAACTAAAGCTTCTTTTGAATACACTAAGAGTGGTGCGGTAGGGATTATAGTTGACTATGGTACTCCAAGAGAAGGTAAGGCTATTCCTGATGGAATAGTTAAGTTTACTGTTGTACCTTCAAGAGCAATGCGTTTTCAAAGACCCGATGATAGCGGTGTCTTTACGCATATGATTTACAAAAAGTCATTTAGAGCAGGAGCGCAAGTACCTCCTGCCGAAGCAATTCCTTTATTCGATCCTTTTGGTTCTGAACAAAGACAGTTTTTATATATTAAGAACCCATATACAACCTTAGATAGTTATGGATTGCCAAATTGGATTGGTGCTTTTAATTTTATTGAAGCAGACTATGAGTTTGGTAGACAAATAGAAAATAGTGCTAAGAATGGATTTACTCCTAGAACACATATCACAATGATAGGTCGTAACATGAGTAAAGACGAAAGAAGGACTGCGGCTACAAATATTCAAGACAAGATGTCGGGTAGTACTGCTGACCAAATATTAGTTTCATTTGTATCTAGGGAAAGTGAGAAGCCTCAAATAGATACTTTAGATTCTACTAATCTCGATAAAACTATCGAAACCATGAGTAGATTAAATGATGCTAAGATATTAACGGCTCATAACATTACATCTCCAACATTATTTGGTGTAATGACTACTGGGCAAACTATGGGAGGAACTGGGACTGAAATGATAAGTGCTTTTAACTTGTTTAAGGCTACTGAAATTATTCCTGATAGGAAAGTACTCTTAGATTCTTTTAGTGCTTTATTTGACATTACTGAGCTTGTGAATGTGGAACTAGAAATAGTTGAAGAAGACATAAACGTTGATTTTAAAACTAAACCCGTAGAAGGCGGTAATGTTAAAGATAATCCAAACGCTAATGTAAAGAAGAGCGATAAAAAAACTAAGGAATAATGGCAGATACTTTATTTATAAACGAGGATTTTTTTAAGAAGAATATATCTCACAGACAAACATTTAATTCTAGCCAAGTTATATCTACAATTAGATTAATTCAAAAAACTAATCTTATTAGTATAATAACATTGCCAGTTTATGATAACTTTCAAACTAAAATAAATGATGTGGTTATTTTTAGCGATGCAGAATCTAGCTTATTTAATTCTATTCAATTATTTTTAGCAGTTAAGACTGCTGAAGAAATGTTATACGCTGCTCCTAATGATGAAAGGGATAACAAAGACGGTGCGTCTTTAGCTTACCACAACAAATCAGTCTTATTAGAGGCTAGAATGGTTAGAGACATAAACAGAGACGCTACACTTTTGGCTTTAGCTCAAAGTGGTGCTGATGAATTTGATGACGAAGAAATGGATGTTCAAGGTGGATTCTATTTTGGGTAATTTATAATATAGGTGATAAGGGGGAGTTTTTTGTTGTTCTCCCCCCACCTTTTATTTCATTTTATTACAAGTTATACAATAAGTACTACTTCCGTTTCTATTAACATTCGTTCTGTAATTAGGTTTTTCACAAGAACAATGATTCTTCTCATAATAAGCTTTTCTTTTAGCTTTATTAAATTGCTGAATTTCCATATCTCTAGCTAGTTCTAATTTATCTTTTTCAGTAAACTCCTCTACTGTAACTTCGTACACTAAGTCTTTAACTATATTTGGATGAACTCCAAACAATGTTTTACTAGGATTATTTTTAATTTCGTCCAAGTTACTAGCTAATCTTTCCTTGACTTTAATTGTATCAAACAATATGATTCTATTCTTATTATAAATACAAGTCAAATCCTTTCCGCTTTTAAATGTATCTTTCTTCCAACGGAAAAATTTATCGTCATACAGGCTTTCTTCTATGTAAACACTATCCTTACCGTCAACATCGTGAAAGGTAAAGAATAGGTTTAACATGTTTTTTACTTTAAAATTATCCATATCACATCATTGTCGCATATTTACTATAATTCAAAACTTAATATTTGAGAAGAATAATTGTCTTCGTAAAACTCATAGTTAGCTAATGCTTTATTTATTTTATCTTTACCTCTATCTAAAAAGTACTCTGAAGTTGTAAATACTCCAATATCATAAGGCTCAACTGTTTGTACTACTACAAATATAAATTCTTTACCATTCATTGCTTGAGTTAATCTAGCTTGAATATCATATCCGAATGTATCTGCATCCCATTTGAATTTATCTAATGGTTTGCTCGTTGTTTTTAAATCAACTGAATTAAATGGAGCGTCATAATCTATAATGGCTAATGCATCAAAAGGAGTATCAAAATCTGTAACTTCTCCTCTAATAGTTTTCTCAGCTTCACCGTCTGTAAAGAATGAATCTATAACCCCAAGCATACACGCTCTATCATAAATACCTTCAGCAGTTTCAAGTAAGCTATTTGATATTAACTCTCTGCCTTCAGCTAATTGTGTTTGAATATCTTTCCATTCACTATACTTTTTAGTTGAAGTAGGTCTTGCACCACCAATCTCTTTTATTATATCTGAATCATCAAGAATAAAATATCTTTCATCAAATTTATCTCTCTCAAGAAACAGAGTGTGAACCAACGTACCTAAATCCATTGCCGAACTACTATACCTAGCTTTATTTAGATATGAGTTAAACGCTCCAAGACTTACTGTTAACTTCTTTAGTTGTGAGGGAGAGAAATAATCCCTCCCATGCTTTAATTTTAATTTTTCCATATTAAATATTTTTATAAAATTTATCTTCTAAAAACTTCATGTAATCTCTATTGCTTATTTTGTACATTACATCATCTTCTTTACATTTCATGATATGTTGTATAGTGCCTGCAGGAGTATATGTTGTCTTAAATAGACTTACATTTGTATTACCACAGTTAGGGCAAGAATACTTTTCTTCTCCATTAAACACTCCGAAATGAACTTTGTGTCCCATGTATTTTCTAAGCTTATAATAAATCTCTTCTGTTGTTACAATATCACCAATATTATATTGTAACATCTTCTGAAGATACTCTTTTTGTTCTTCAGGAGTTCCGTCTTCAATCATTTCCCACATTAATATACCTTCGTGAGATTTCTTTAATGTTAATCCAAAGAACTTAGCAATAAAAGCCATTGAATAACTAGGTAATCTAAATAATCTCTTGGTTTGTTTCATTATATCAAAAGATTTAATGTAACTATTGTAAGTCAGATTATGTTTCGCGGCGCGTCCTGCAACCCATCTATTATCGAACCTATCATTATTCTGACCTATTACCATGTCGCATTGGTTAAAATGCTCTAAGAACACCTTTAACATAGATTCATCGTCTTGATACTCATCCCAAGTTAGTTGATGAACTTTATCATCTCCTAAATATTTCCAACAAATAGAAATGATTCTAGGGTCTTTAGTTATCTGAGTATGATTAATATATTGTTTTCCAGTCCACCAAAATTTACCTTCGGCTCTACTTGTTTCAATATCATAAACCATTATCTTAGCATTTTTAGGAATTTCTCCTGATATACCAATCTTCTTTGCCCAATCTCTAATAGTTCTTTTATTAACATTAAAATATTCAGCAAGTTCTTTCTGTATTTCAAGTCTACCTTTGCTTTTGTCTTGATACCCATATCTAATTAAATCTAAATCATCGGGTGATAAGTTTTTAAATAATACTTTACCTCTAGCCATTGTTTCTTTCTATTAATTTATTAATTTGATTAGTCGTTAATCTTTGTGCTGATAAGTTTTCTTTTTGAATCCACAATCCTCTTTTTGATAATTGATAAATAATGTATGCTCCAAATGTCTTAAACTGGACGACTTTTAATTTTACTCTTTTCAGTTTTCTCATATTGCTTGAACCTCTATTTTTACTCATTTTAATAGTATTTGATTATTTTCTAAATAGACATCTTGATAATGACTATCCTCTAATTGTATGTTCTTCAACTCTCTTGATATGTCTTCGATATAGAATACGTCTTTGCTTTCGCCTTTCTCTGCTCTCCTAATGTCTTTGACTGAATCAATAATTGCGGTTGATGTTACCATACTAAAATAAGTGTATGCTGAAGCTGAATCTTTTTCATAACGCCATACTTTTAATAATAGCATATCTACTATTCGTGGCTTAATTATAAATTCTACCTCAAAATCATTATACCTGTATTTGATTCCTCTCTTGTACACTGAAACATCTGCAAATAGCAATATTGCTTTTCCTAATCCTTCGGTGTACTTTCTGTCAGTTAAAGTCTTCTCGACCTCATTCTGAATTATTTTTTTATTTAACACCATATTATAAATCTAATGCGTCCATTATATTAGTAATCTCATGAAGATTTAATTCTATTTCCTTCATTGGATATTTAGATTCTTTACAAATATTTTTAGGGCTTATTTTTTTGCCTTTAGCATCTAAACTTTTTAATGCCCTTGTTATATCTGAGACAAATCTGTTATTATCATTTCTTTCTAAACTCATATTAAAAGTATTTTCTGTTATTACCTAATCTTCTTCTTGAACACTTCGGACAACCTTCACCGTCTGTAATGTGTGCTGATTTTCTTTTATAGAAAACTCCATGTATTTTACATATTATAGGAATTTTACATTTAAAAGTAATCTCGTCATCACTTTTAATTAGACTGTAATCGTATGCTTTTTTACCATGAACAACACTACTTTGATAAATCAAATAGTCTTTACGATTGACAACTTGTACACCTTTAGGCGACTTCATTCTTTTTACTTTGTCAAATCTAATTCTATATGTTATACCGTTATTGTCAGTCCCTAGTAAGTAAATTATACGCTTTCCGTTCTTTCTACCTAAGATAACCTTATGGTCTAGTAAGCTATATCTTCTAGCGTACCTCTCAGCTATTTCTCTTTGTTCTTTAGATATACCTAATTTCTTTAATACCCCCATCTCTCTGTATCTTGAGTAAAGAATTTACCTGCGATATTATAGTTTAGATATTCTTCGTTAAACAGAACATGAGTTTTAAATAAATGATATTCTTCTAGGTAGGTTAAGTGTTTGCTATTTAAAGCGAAATATAATATAGTCCTAGTAAAAGGTTCTTTGTTGGCTATTTTATCATTAACAATTTTATTGCTTGATGTGTATGTTTTCCAATCACTTTCTTTTTGTACTATTTCATATCTCTTTAGCCTTTTATCTTTCAGTTGCGCTATCTCTTTTTTTCCGAACCTTCTTTTTCTATTGGTTTTGAAATTCTTTTTACCAATATACTTTGTCCCGTCATCGAACATAATTAGATAAACGAAGCCGTGATATTCATCAGGCATTTCTGTAAATTCTGAACCCATATAAGTCCAATTACTTAAATTCAATTTTTTCTTGCTCATTGTTTTCTTTTTTTTCTAAATATTCGTCCGTTTGTATATCTCTTGAAAATAGTTTATTTCCAAATTCATCCTTCTCGTAAAACCTAGAACTGATATAGTCGTAGAATAAACTTATTCTACCAACTTGCCCCATTATCTTAGGTTTAACTTTTAGTATCTCAATTATAGTTTCATTACGCTCATACGGTTCATTTGTATCGGGATTTATTAATTCTATTGGAGGTCGCCATAATGACATTACCATAAATCCTTTCCTACTCCACATCATTCCACCCATTGTATCAAAGAAAGTAGGTTGAGGATAGTACAACATTGTAGTACCGTCATCTTTTTTCTTTGACAACATCTGCATTGCTTTTGTATGAATAGCTATAAACGTATGAATATTTTTCTCAGAACTAAACTTACGTACTCTTGTAAGAAAAGAACCTAAAGCAATATCATCTCGATATCCTTCGGGATTAATATTTAATTCAACTATCGGGTCTATAACTATTGAGTTTATCTTTATATCATCTTCTTTCTCTATATCTTCAACTGCTCTGAAAAAACTCTCAGCAGTTAAATCTTTTAATCCACTATCAATGATATAAAAGTGTTTGTTTAAAAACTTATAAGCATCCTTCACCTCTTTTTCCGAAGCGTTCGGAATTGTAGGTATATCATGTTTTAAAAAAGGCTTTCTTAAATAAGCCCATAATAGTTCCGCATACAAATCAGTAGGCGAGCCACCTTCGGGAGAAAATATAGCTATCTTCCAATCTGAAAAAGTTGCTAGATTTAATAGTATCTCATAGATGATTGAAGTCTTACCAACGGCGGGACTTGCAATAATAAATGTCATACTTCCTTCTTTAATAGAATACTTTTTATACAAATTATCGAAACCTGCGTGTTTCCCACGCTTTAAACCATTAACTCTAAGGTCATCTAATTGAGTTTTACAATCTCCTATTCTGTGTATAAAATCATTTGACGGTCTGCTTTCTTCTAAATTTATATTCTGCATATTTTATTTGCTTTTTCTAAACAGTTTTCGAAACCGCATAGTTATTTTTACAAGTTTATAAAACAAATGTTTTTCATCTCTCGTCATGACATCTTCATTTTCAACACCATCTATTCTTAGAGAGGCTTTAGCAATCATAAGTTTTATAGTTTCATATGTGTTTCTTTTTGTTTCCATAATCTTTATATCTGTGCTTAAACTATCAGAATCTATAATTGAATCACTATCTCCTAATATATTTAAAATATCATCAAGGTCTGTGATTTCGCTTTGTAATTCAATAGTAAGCATATTAACTAATCTATCTTTTTTATTCATAATTTTATAATAATAATAAATCCGCTATATCTGCCCCGTCGTATATATCTGCTTCTTCCATAATGGTATTAACAGTTATACCTAAAGGCTCTAATTTGTCTTTCCATATTTTATATCCGCCTTTATCAGGTATAGCTTCGACATCGAATCCTGATAAAACCTCTAGCTTCTTAGCACTTAAATTACTTAACCCACCACTAGCTAAAAATATTGATTCGGGATAAAATAATGATGCTATTAAGCAAGTTTTCTCGCTCTCAACTAAATATATATTTTCGTCATTATAACCCCTTAACAAGTGTTCGCCAAATAAACATTGATTAAGATTGAATTCTCTAGTACATAAATTATGACTCCAATAAATTCTACTATAAGGCTCTTTTACTCTCTTGCCTTTATTGTCGTAGTTTATTATCTTGCCAGTTCTATATCTACCTTTGATATCTATTTGATAAAAGACTGTTGATTTTTCCCACTTGCAATCAGTTGACCTCATTTTATATTTTTCAAAGACATTTATTACTTTTTCTACGGGAAACTTTTCGATAAGGTAATCGAACAATCTATCTCTATATCTATCAATAAATATATCTCCGTTCCTCAAGTAGCTAGGTTCTATCTTTTTATATTCAAATACTTTATGTGATACAACTTCATTTTTAGTTGGAGATTTATGGTAGCCACAACTCAATTCAGAATTGCACCTACCAAAATCATCTCCTAAATGGTTTCCGTCTACGTCAATATATCTAGCAAAGTTTTTCTTCTTACCACAACTAGGACAAGTATATCTTGTATTCATGCCTTTATATGGTTCTAATCTATATTTGTAGCCTTCCATAACTATTTAATTAAAATGGTAATCCATCGTCATCGTCATCAGTAGAAACATCGTTAGACGCCACCTGCTGATTTCCACCGCTTCCAAATAAATAAGCTTTACCACTAGACTTTAAATAGTTCTTAGGTGCTTTAGCCTCTCTCTCTTCCTTAGTCTGTCCTTCAACAACGTAGTGAGTGTTTCCGTATTCGTCAGCTTCTTTTCTTTCCATTACAGAAAAATTGTAATAGTGACATCCGTTAGCGTGAACTTTAACTCTTGACTTGTCAATTGATTTCAAGTCGATACTGCAATTGATAATTGTACTCATAATACTTTTTTTTTAATTGTTTAAATCTTTTTTTAATTCCTCGTGTAATAATCCCATGACATTAAAAAGTAAAGCGCATAAGTCCCTTCTTTTATAATCATCAAAATTACCGTACGTTTGGTTCTTCCATACTTCCATGAAATGTCTAAACATAGATTTCATATATTGGTCTTTAGGTATTCCTTTTTTCCAATTACCTGAATCTCTGAGTTTTCCATCTTCTAAATATCTCATGTCATTCATATAGACCGCAAATTCATCAAGCACTAAAGGGGATAGGAAACCGTCGAAATCTAATTTTCCTTCGTCCGAGTTTCTACTAGCTCCACTATCAAACACTCTTGATGTATTATCTTTAGTAGGTTTAATTACTTGTTCGTCATTAACTTCAATATCATTTACTTCTTTTAATGGCTCATCTAAATCGCCTGAAAAACTATAAATAATCATAACTTATTATTTTTTAGGATTTAATGTTTCAGATACATCTTCTGCGGATTTCATATCTGCAATATTCTCAGCATCTTTTAATGCTTTAGAAACTACTGTATGATTAGCGTTTTTACCATACTTAGGTAATTGCTTTCTAACCAAGTCTAATTGACCGTCAGTAACGTATTTTAACATAGTGTCTTTTATAGCACTTGTTAAGCTCTTAGCGGGCGGTGGTGATTGTGTTGAAGCATTTGGTTGTGTAGCTTTGTTTCCATCATCATCTTTGTCGATAGATAAACCTAGAACTGCACCTACCGCATAACGCATCATGTAAGTAATTACACTACCTCTATCTTGAGGCGTGTCCTTGACTGACTTCATGTAGTTAAGAGATTGAAAATACTCTCCGCTAGAATGCGAAAGTCTTGTTACTAAACAATTATCTCCAATAGGGAAATGATTTATAGTTAAACCTGAATCGTGCATAGGTTGTTTAATGTCCTTTAATATTGTTGGTAACGACGCGTAGTCACTCCTAAAAAAAGGATTCTTCGAATCTTTATCAATAACACCGATTTTGTTATTGAAGTTTAATAAAGCACCAACTATTTTAGCGGTACTATTTGACGCGGTAAACACGTCGGGATAAATTAATTGTTCCATCTTTTGTTGTTTTTAGAACGGTTAATAAATGATTGCTAATTTTTCCGAGTTCGGAATTTGTTTAAAATGATAAGAATCACAAATATAGTTAAATATATGTTATTATTTGTTAATAATATGTTAAAGTTTGCTCTTATAGTAGGCGTTACCTACTACTCCAGTACCATCGTACTCTGAATAAGTGTACCATATACCATCTTCTAATACATTCTTCGGTAAGTCCCAAGAGCAAGGTACTTCTACCGTATGCTTCTCGAAAGGAACTGAAGTATCTCCAAGTGGTTTATCATAAATTAAGTTACCACCACCTTCTAAAGTTACATAAACATTATCATCCAATACTCCACGTATGATTACTTCGGCATTGCATCCTATTATATTCAGATATCCATCGCCATATATATTTCCGTCTATCACTGCATTAGTAGAGCTAAATGAAAGGGTTCTTCCGTTAGATAAATTAATATCTCCTGCAGGGAATGTCACCCAAGTACTAGGTTTCCATATGCCTGTTAATGTATCTAATTTAGCGCATCCATGAATTGTACCTGCAATAGTATCTACACCCATCCAATCAATTAACATAGGGTTATAAATACTATTGTGAGGAACTCCAGATGAGGTGTTTTTACTATAAATACTTTTAGACGTCCTCTTACCTGTTCTTTGTTTGTTCGCTATCTTAGTGCAATCTTTCTGACAATCAGTCATTATTCCAATAAGTAAAATCGCTAATAGTATTGGTGTGATTAATTTTAATTTTTTCATAATTTATAAGTTTTCTTTAAAGTGTTTACATCCATGATTCGTGTGTCATTATCTTCATTGCTATTACAGCGAAAAACATCAGAAGGATAATAGCTGATACCATTTTAATAAAATAAATAAAATGTTTTTTGTCTAGTTTCATAATTTTAAAAATAAGGGATTGGACATTCTGAGCGAGATGTTATATCTTTGCATTTCGCTTGAATTAAATATAATGCTTCTTGCATTTGTTCATTAGTCTGAAAATAGTTACCACTTTTAATTTGTGCTTCCCATTGGGCGTAATCTATTTCATACTGCGCTCTAGCATCATTCGCTCTTTCACATGAAAAAACAAATGATGAAGGTACGTCGTCTTTCGTGCAACTCATACCTAGTATAAGTATTGCTAATAAAAATAAGTTTCTCATCATTTTAAACATTAAATTCTTTTTTTAATTTTTTAATTAACGCATCGCAAGCGTCCTCTCTTACAAGATAGTAAACTTTATCAGGATTCTCGTCATGAATTTCTTCGCTTACATCGTCCCAAACAGACCAAACTACATCATAATTATTAATAGTCCAATAATCTTGACCTTCGTATAAAGGGTATTGTTTACAAGGAACTAAGCAGTTAGGATATTTACATCTATTATTTTTAGAACATGAGCCTGCTTCTCTCTTAACGCCATCTTCAGAACATTCAACTCTAACAAATTCTAAATCATAAACTCCTGCATAGTAGTTATTAATTCTTCCACTAGAACTAGGCTTATGCGGTGGTTCTACGTGCAGAATAACATCTCTGTTGCCTCTGAAGCTTTTTATTTCATCTCCTATGGTTAAAAATTTCTTTGTGACTGAGTGCATAATAGCTACTTCTTTTCCACTGTAATCTACGAACTTTCTCATAATTCTGTATATGTTTTAATTAATTCATGAATAATTCTTTGTTTAGGTAAAGCTACTACTTTACGCGGGTTATCTAAATTTACTAACCAAACTCTTTCTGATATATCTAGTTGCATACTAAAGTCTGCTAGTATCTTAAATTTTGAGTATTTAGAAACTACATCAATTTGTTCTAGTGCGTCATACACTGAATCTAATTGGTGAAACAAAATCATTAAATCTGTTTTTGTTAGATTGTCAAAAAATTCATCTGCTTTTTGATAAGCATACGCATATCTAATAATCTCTTTAAATCTTTTTGTTACGTCATTTGCTTCCATATTTATCTATTTATTAATGCACCTGAAACGTGCGGTATTGTTTTATATTCTATTCGGCTACGTAAGCCATTCTTATATGGTTTTAAGCGAGTTTCCATGAACTCTAGTAGTTCGGTATAACTTAACTCTTTTAACTCTCTTAAAACGCTTAATTGTAAGCTATCTAAATTAGCTATTTTTTTTCTCTCAATTTCGGATAGTATTTTTTCGGTATCAGTTTTCAATCCAAGAATCTCTAAACAATATAAATACAACTGTTCATTGTTATCTTCGAGTACATCGAATTGCCATCTTTTTAAACCATGCAATACTTGAGCATGAGAACGGTTAACCATTTCTCCTATTGGAGATAATTTTCTATTAGTGTTCGCTCTAGCTATTTTATAATACACCATTCTTGAGTAAACATATTCGCTTCTTCTACAATTTGACGATATATCTAATCCTGTAGCTGAACATACTACTTCAAAAATATCTTTTAATGTTAAATATTCCATTTTTCTTATTATTATATTATTTGTATATTTAATTATTACTGTATTCTATATGCGCAACTTTTGCACTATTGGTTTTCTTATCATTTTAATAGCTTTCCAATTTGGAGTAATTACTCTTTTCTTCTTTATATTACCGTAAGGGTATGTTATTTTTGAAACTATTAAATCTTTATCTATTAACGATTTTATTGTGTAATTTATTGTTCTTATTGATACGTTAGTGAATCTAGCGATTGAATCATTGGATTTAACATAGACATTCTTTCCTTTTGATAGTGATACAATGTCTGCTAATATTAACTTCTCAGTGATAGTTAAATCAGCAAACAAAATATCATTATCTATCCATATACCTATCTGCTCATGTTTAACCATTGGTTTCAATAACTTTACCATTAGCAAGGTCTACGACATAAGGCTCTCTTGAATCCTTAGCTGACTTAGTAGCTTCAATAATACTTCTAAAGGTATAACCTGCCATACATAAATATCTTCCGTCATCTGTTATGTACGAACAAATCGTCATGGTTGGTTTATCTACAATATCCACCATAGCGTACGATACTCTTAAATTAGTATCAATATAGCCATAATACGGATTAATACTTTCAAACACTTCGTAGGTTGGGACAAAAAAGCGGTGAATCGTGTCATTTTTATAGACTATCGAATCTCTCGACATGACGTGGTCTGTGATTGAGTCTGTAAGATTTTTTAAATCTTTTTTCTTAAAAATTTTCTTCATAATATTTTATTATCTATTGTTCCTATTAATTCTCTTAATTCACTTTTCTCTAGTGTGAAATTAAAGCCTTCAACCGTAAGGTGAAAGTAATCCTTACGGTCAATAATCGGCTTACACACAAATCTTTTATTCTTCTTCATTTTTATCATATGTTTTTAAAACATCTTCAGTTCCATCTGAAAATCTTTCATAGGGGTTATAATCGTAATCCATACAGTTATTGCAGTATGGTAAGTTCCAGTTATAGTCAAATGAAGTTTGGCAACCACACACAGAACACTCTCCATCATGTGAAAGGTTCTCAGTGAAATCACTATCTCCCGAGACAATGTATGAACCCCAAGCATTACCATTTCCTTTAGAGTCATAATACCCAGTATTATAGGCGTCTTCTCTATCCATTTCGTTAACTTCTCCGTCTATATACGCCACCCTAATAATATCTCTAAATAGTATTGATGTTAAAATTAATTCATCTATAACAACATATTCCCATTTACTATGAGGTTCATAATATCCACAACTAAAGTTAGCCATAGCAACCTTTAAACCGTTGTGCGCTAACTGCATTACGTCGGTCATGCCTCCATCAGTTATGTGTCTGTGATAATTATTTAAAGTATCCTGTATCTTAGCTAAGAAATCAATACCAAACATCTCTGTATAACATATATCAGATGCAACGTCAGAATATCCTCTCCTATCTGCTTGCAATACAAAGCTAACATCATCAAAGAAAGCCATATCAGCTACTTGACTACCTTGACATCCAATTTCTTCATCTACAAAGAAGGCAATTTTAATATCTGTATGTATCAATAAGTTATCTAAGCAGGTGTAAATACCACACTTGTCATCTCCACCAATACCCGTATTATCTCTAGCAGATTTATCAATAGCAAAGAAATGTACATCATTATCTAATACTGCATAATCTTTATCAGGTATTATATTATGTACTGTATCTATATGTGATACTATGCAAGGATATGTTAGCGCGCTACCTCTGCGGACATAAACGTTTCCCCACTTATCATCATACATTCTAATTGTACTATCACTTAACTCATTAATCCAATTCATAATGAATTTTCTCATTGCATTTGTATTGCGACTTTCTGCTTGAACACTAAAAATTTCACGCATAAGATTCTTTCTACTATCTCGTTCTAATTTAGTTATCTCTAGTTTTGGAATAAGTACTTGAGGCTTTTCATATAATGCCCCACCACCAAAGGTAGTATAACTATTTTTTACTTTTTTATTTTTTCCCATTATTACTTTATTTAAAATTTTATATATATATTGTACATAGATACTCTAACTGCCAACCACTGTATATGTAATCATTATGACTTGAGTACGTATTGTCAACCCATGCATTAGGGTTTTCAACAAATAGTTTTGCCGATGAAAAATCCTCATCTTTATCTTTCCAACCCTTAAAATTATCATCTAGCCAACCACCTAACTCATCAGCGCATGTTTCTAATGTACCTGCGCAAAGTTCACATGTTCCACCTTCGTAGTATTCAATTACCTTGTATATTCCTACTGTTTTTCTTAATTTCTCCATAATTTATTATTAATTTATTTTCCGAGTTCGGAATTTCTACCATTCATCACATCCATCATCATCATCATCATCATCATAGTAATCATCAACAGAAAATCCACCACCAGTATCTCTAGCTTCTAATCTACCAAACGCTTCATCATTTCTAATTACATTAGTATCACCCCATGCAAAAGTGTCCATGTATGGTAATCTATTATAATCAGACAAATCACAATGAACTTCAAAAGTCTTACCTGAAGATTCTTCAGTTACAGGGTGTACGAATGAATAACAGTCAGAATAAGATTGATATCTTTTTCTCCAATACATATGTTTTTTAGCCCATTCAAAAAATAATTGGTAAGCTTTTTCAGATGAATAAATCCTATCCATTACTTTAGTTTTTTCATCATTTTCAACATCGTAACAGTCCCATAGTAAAGCACGACCTATTATTTCGTGAGTTTCTTTATGTTCTAGTACTAATATTTCACAATGGTCTTCATATATCTCAAAGAAATTTTCATCAGCACAAGATTCATATTTCATACAAGATGAATCAAGAGAACCCGTGTCCATATTTTGATCATAATTAGAACCTCTATACTTCTCTGTAATATCAGAACCTTCATAGATTACAAACTCATAATCATCAAAATTACTTGATAAAATATTGACCGCTTTCTTGATTCTTTCATCATCAAAATCATTAAAGCCAACGGACTTCATTAGCTTCTTTATGCCTTTGCCTAGCTTTATCTTTACTCTACTACCTTGATACATATAAGTCATATACTTATCGTCTTCAGTGGTTTCAAAATTGCAATATGTATTTGGGTGAACATAATCTACGTATTCCCATTCTCTAAATACACCACGTAACGACTTATTTATTTGATTAGAACTTAACCATGCTTTAGGATAACTAGACTGCGCAGTTGATGTTGGATATATGTCTTTTCTCGCACAGTCTCGAAAAATATGAAACTTATCTTCAAATAATAAATCATGTAAACACTTTCTAATAGAATTCCATATCGCTATTGAATCATAATCTGAAACTAAATTGTAAGAATAAGGATATACTTCATAACAACTTCTATCATCATGTAAAAGAGCTTTATCAAAATAATCATTACCTCCTCTAGTTCGTCCATAGTTCTGATTAATGACAAAGAAACTTCTACCAACATAACCGAACAATGCATTAGGACTTAGTACTGTTTCATTATAACAACCTTTATCAATTCTATTTTTACGAACATCTTGGTCTAAAAATTCTTTAATGTGTTCCTTGAATTCTCTAACAAATCTTCCTTGAAGTTTACCGTCTTTCTTTAATTTAAAATCAAAAACGGTTCTTTTGTCATCATTTTTAAAATACTTTCTAATTTTTGTTTCTGTTGCTTTCATGATATTTGTTTTTTGTGTGTTTGTGTTTTTTCCGAGTTCGGAATTTTTAATCAATCAATTCAATTTGGGCATCTCTCCAAAAACCAATTGGCATACCCTTGTCTATTAGAATATCTATTCTTTTTGTAAATCTTTTATTCATCTTATCCATTACGGTAAATATGCCGTCGTATTTCGTGCCTTTTAAGCGCACTTTAGAACCTTTAGGGTACTCGACTAGCAAATCTCTACTAACCGCGATAATACGGTGCTTAAAATGGCTACCTGTACCTAAGTAGAACATAAAGGCTGTGTGTAAATAGTCAGCGTTACATTGTTCAGGTACTGCATGATAAACAGAGGCTATAACTTTCGTTTGTGACTGTGTACTAAACATACTGAATAATACAATGTAAAAAAATATCTTTCTCATATCTTTATTACTTAAAAGTTTTCAAGTTGATAGTCTACTATAAATTCTGAATAGTCGTCTTCGCATTCTCTTGAGCAAAAACCTAATTCATATTTAGGAGTATCTTCTACATCTATGTCATTTCCACAACATATACATTGTTTTTTAGGCGGTCTTAAATCATTTAATTTTTTCATAATATCAGATTAATTTAATTTTTTATATTTATTATTATAGTTAGATAATAATCTAGCTTCTAGTACGAGCGCTCGCGACGTTCTTCTCTTGTGAACAGGTAATACAAACTCATCTAAAGTTATTTTAGTTAGTATCATCTTTTGATTTGGTGTTAATTGATATCCTTCCCAAAGAAGTTCTTTTCTTTTATCAAATATTATTTTTCTACTATTCATGTCTTTTACGTTTAAAACAGACCACTGAGTCGACGATAATCATCCCTTCCCCCAAAGTTTAAGTTACATCGCTCAGTGTTTCTACGTCTATTTAGATTACAGTTTATCTAAGAATTTATATATCTCTTCTTTTCTTGTATCAAAGAATCTGTATATTGCAATTAACCACAACAAAAGTATTGTGATAGATGCAAATCTAACTGTCAATAATACAACTAATAAAAATAATACTGTAATCGCGAAAATCTTTAAATCTTTCATGTTCTAAAATTTATAATTAGTACTCCCCAAAGGAATCGAACCTCTATATCCACCTTGAAAGGATGGCGTCCTAGCCGTTAGACGAAAGGAGCAAGT
>Ga0070747_1000604_pt1 | contig 17459 bp, 23 predicted proteins | sample VirMetDEL_Mar_31_FD_77321 | JGI IMG/M metagenome (GOLD analysis project Ga0070747, IMG submission 77321) | Aqueous microbial communities from the Delaware River and Bay under freshwater to marine salinity gradient to study organic matter... | ecosystem: Environmental > Aquatic > Marine > Coastal... | reverse complement strand
TTGAGACGGTTGCAATGACTCAAACCGCATCGTTACCTTCTTGTACATCAATCAAGACCGCTGGAACACCACTCACAGAACTCTATATCGAGAGTTGGGCGCAGTCAGTTTGGACTGAATCTAATAAGGATCTAAACGAGTTAGGAAAACCCGCTACGTATGCATCTACGCATCAATCTGTAACTGCAAACATTGACAGTGATTGGAACTATCTATTCTCGATTGCACCAAAACAAGTGTTGTCAGATGGCCGTGTTGATCATGCACTCTTTATGCCGACATCTATTACTGCTTATGGATTGGATCTATCTGCAACCAACGGTGTTGATGCTGTTATCGATCTGAAAGCAGAAATAAATACCATTCTTAATCACAATAACTGGACGGATGTACCAACAACAGCAGTTCAAGTATCATACCCACTTGCGGGTGATAGTGCATACGAAGGCACTGGTAAAGTTCAGTTATACGAGATGTTCAGAGGCAGATATGAAGCAGAACTAACAGATACCTACAACAACTTTCAGTATGGATCTATCAAGAACTTCTCCGAAGATGGTGGTACAAAAGAAAACACAATCACCAATATTTCTGCGACGAATCCAGCGGTAATCACTACAGGCGAACTACTGAAGTTCAAGTCAGATGAAATTCATGCAGTAACATTCCCATTAAACACCAATCGTTATCAGGGTAAGTTAGAGTTCAGTGACCTAGACAATGCAACGTCATTGAACGGCACCAAGGTTCTATTGAAACCTACTGGAATTAATACTGCGGAAGTCTATACCGACTCAGACGGTTCTGGCGCACTTGGCCCTGCTCTTGATGCAACGTCACTGGTTGGTGCTGGCGCACAGGGTGCAGGAACAATTAAAGGATTTGCGGGTTCACGTATAACTTGGAACTTCTTTGCGAAGACTCGTACCGCATTGCATACTAATGTGAAGTTGATGGTCACGATTAACTGGAAAGAGATTATTCAGTAAGATGCCTAGTATAGTTTTCAACTATGGTTCTTGGTGGAACTGGGAGACTGCCGCAGCAGGAGGTCATCCTAACCAAAAGGTATCATTTGATGGCGCTAACAGAAACATTTATGTTGCAGAAGGGGTCACAGAGTTAAACGTTAAAACTGATTTGTATTCTGCTTGGAAAGAGTGGGCGCAGTTTTCAACAGAATCGCCTCCTCCTATTGTATGGGCAAAGGCATTTACTGCTGTTGGTGGTGACCCAATTACTGAAAGTCAGGATCTAGGTACTACTTTCTTCTTAGAGAACGGTTGGAGAATACAACCTACTCCTAACGGAACATCCTACACATTGACTATAACAGGTAACCTATATACTAGAGAAGCCGGTGAAACACCGTTTCGATTTGCGAACGGTGTTTCAGTGTCGTTGGTTAGATCCAACATTGTTGAATTGATTACGGTAGAAGCACTTGCTGTTGCGATTACACCAGCGGATGTTACTGCAATTGCGAATGCCGCCGCTGATCAGGTCTGGGACGAAACACTTTCAGAACATCAAACAGCAGGTTCTACTGGTGCTAAACTGAAAGATAACTTGAAGAAAACACATTACATAGCGAGGATATAGCATGAGTGAAGTAGATGTACAACAACCAGAAATAGTAACCGATGTTGATCAAAACAGAAAATACATCGAAGACTTTTTGGATCAGGTGAAGACCGATAATTTTGCTAAAGCAGAGAAAACCTTTTCTGATTTGGTAGGTGGTAAACTAGGTGACGCATTAGATCAACAGAAAGCAAAGATCGCCGGAGCTGTATTCGACAGTCCTGAAGCAGATCTTGGTGATTCCTTTGATGACGAAGAAGACCTAGATGCATCATTGGGTGCTGAAACTGGCGAAGTCGAAGTATAAATCTTATATTGTATAAATAATTGATATCTGTATGATTATAGAAAATATTTCACAATTAGCAGATTTTGATAGAAGACGTGGTGTAGGATCTTTATACACCAATATTACAAGAGATGCCATAGATAATTTTTTGGTTGAGACTTACGGTTATTTGTTCGACAACTTCGAAAACTGGATAAAAATAAAGGAAGATGATCCGACTAAACTAGAACAACAAAACATAAGTTTGATGCAGTACTTATGTACTAAGGTACACGAGAATCATTTTACCCACCATCATTCGTTGTATTCACATTATATAGATAGAGATGTGAAATACTTAAACTTCGGAAGTGGTTGTGGTTATTTAGAATACTGGTTCAAACATTACAATTTAGGTAAGGATATTGTTGGTTTAGAGTGGGAAGGACAGAACGCTTTCTTCCAAAGGTTTAGAAGTTTTTATGGTGTAGATGGTATGTGCAATTATATTTGCAACAGTATCTACGACGATAATTTTGAAATAACGAGTAGGGGTGAGGGCAAACCGTTCCAAGAACATGGAATAGAGACTGCCATTCTTCATAGATTTTTCCCTGTATGGGACCATCATTATGAAGAACCTGATGCGGGTAAACTGAAAAGAATTTTTGGTAACCTGAGAAAGTATGGCATAAAAGAAGTTTTGATATCTACTAGGTCGATATCTAGAAAAATGCCCACCGATGAAATGGCATTGATTATGGATAACGCTAGGTTGAAAAGACACGAAGGAACTTGGGAAATGTGGTTTGTAAACATCGAGAACATTGTATGAAAACATTCAAGGTTATACGAGAAGCATCCAAGATGCCCAAAGGGGATCATGTCTTTTCTAAGAAGATCGGTAAAGTGAACGTCATGGTTCACCAAGATAAAAAAGGTTTCACCACGTATATCGATGGTGACAAATTAGATACCTATCGTTCTCAGAAAGAAGCAGAGAAGATGGGTGTTGCTTTTGCAAAGGAAATGTAAATGAAATTAATTGCAGAATACATGGACCAAACGATAGAGACGGTTATTACCGAAGGCGTAAACGGTAAACCCAAGTCCTTTGCTATCGAAGGAGTCTTTGCACAAGCAGAATCAAAGAATAGAAATGGGCGTATTTATCCCAAGAGCATCATGGAAGGTGCTGTCGATAAATACGTCACAGAACAAGTAGCACAGAAAAGATCAGTAGGTGAGTTAAATCATCCGGAAGGTCCGACTGTCAATCTTGATAAAGTTTCACATCTCATTACCGCCCTTGAATGGAAAGGTAATGATGTGATTGGAAAGGCACAAATTTTGGATACTCCTATGGGTCAGATCGTAAAAGGTCTTCTCGAAGGTGGCGTTCAACTAGGCGTGTCAACTCGTGGTATGGGTAGTCTTGAGAACCGTAACGGCACAATGTACGTGAAAGAAGATTTTCTTCTGAACACTGTAGACATTGTCCAAGATCCATCTGCACCCGCAGCTTTTGTTAATGGTATTATGGAAGGTGTGGAGTGGGTCTGGAATAATGGCGTTATAGAACCTCAAGTAATTGAAAAGATGGAGACTGAAATTAAAACCGCTCCACGTAAGCATCTCTATGAGACGCAAGTACGTGAGTATAAGAATTTCCTCTCATTACTCAAATCAAATAACAAGGAGTAAACTATGTCTGATTTAGATCACGACGAAGTCCTCTCGGAAGATGATGAGTCCTTAGAGGAAACTCAACAAATGCCGGTTGGAACTGAAGATGAATCCATCAAGTCAGTAGAGAAAGCAGAAGTAACTGGGAAGAAACAAAAAGCACGTAAGGGTGATAAACTCGGTGCTAAGGATCAACCCAAAGATCAAGGTAATGGCGCTGGCAAACCACCTCAAGTTGAAGATTATGACTTCAGCGACGATTTGAATGCTCTGGTTGAAAACGAGCAGACTTTGTCTGACGAGTTCAAAGCCAAGACCGCTATCATTTTTGAAACTGCTATTAACTCTAAAGTCTCAGCAGTCGTTGAGCGATTAGAAAATGAATATCAAGAAAAACTCGAAGAAGAACTCGAATCAACGCGAGAAGACCTCATCGAGAAAGTTGATAACTACCTCAACTATGTTGTTGAACAATGGATGGAAGAGAACCAAATCGCAGTAGCGCAAGGTCTCCGAACGGAAGTCGCTGAAGAATTCATGGGCAAATTGAAAGATTTGTTTGTAGAGTCTTACATCGAAGTGCCCGAGTCCAAAGTTGACCTAGTTGATGAACTTGCTGAACAGGTTGAAGAACTTGAAGCAAAAGTCAATGAGCAAGTCAAATCTGTTATGGATATGACTGAGCAATTAGAAGCATATCAGCGTGAAGCAATCGTAAATGAAAGCGCACGTGACCTTGCCGACACTCAAATTGAGAAGTTGCGTTCATTGGTATCATCATTGGATTTCGTATCTGAAGAATCTTTTTCACATAAAGTAAAAACTGTGAAAGAATCATACTTCAAGAAAGAAGTTCAAGTAGAAGAAGAATTAACAGAAGATTGGTCAGGCGATGCAGGGGCACCAGTGTCCTCTAGCACTATGGACCGATATCTTTCTGCTATCAAAAAAACATCTAAGGAGTAATACATGGAAACTTATGATCGATTAGTCGAGAAATGGGCTCCCGTCCTCAACGAAGAATCTGCTGGTAAAATCAGCGATAATCATCGTCGTTCGGTAACTGCCGCTATCCTCGAAAACCAAGAGCAAGCATTCGCTAAAGAAAGCGGCATGCTCAACGAAGGTCCAACCAACACTAACTTCAGCGCAACTGCTGCTGGTACTGCTAACGATGCTAACTGGAACCCCGTTCTGATTGCACTCGTTCGTCGCGCTATGCCTAACTTGATGGCATACGACCTTGCTGGTGTTCAACCAATGTCCGGTCCTACTGGTCTTATCTTTGCAATGCGTTCAGTATACAAGACCACTCGTGGTGGTGCTACTGCTGGGAACGAAGCATTGTTCCAAGAAGCAATTGTACCTTACTCTGGTGACTCTTCAGTATCTCAGAGCGGATCACTTGGACCGTCTGGTCTTGCTGGCGTTACTGACACCAGTTCACCGGGCGCTTTGGCACCTCTTGCTGACTCATCTATTGCTGACTCTGGTGACGCATATGTACCTAGTGGGTTAGGCGCTACCCCTTACGCCGAAGGTTACTCGCCTGCTATGGCAACTGCTAATGCTGAGAAGTTAGGTTATACTGACGGTTCTGCTTTTGCAGAAATGGGTTTCACCATTGAGAAAGCAACTGTTACTGCTCGTAGCCGTGCTCTCAAAGCAGAATACAGTTTAGAACTCGCACAAGACTTGAAAGCAATTCACGGTCTTGACGCTGAAACTGAACTTGCTAACATCCTTTCTACGGAAATCATCACGGAAATCAACCGTGAAATCGTTCGTACTATCAACTCACAAGCAAAGATTGGTTCGCTTCAAGCGGGTCTTCAAACTGCTGGTATCTTCGACTTAGCAACTGATGCTGATGGTCGTTGGTCTGTTGAAAAGTTCAAGGGTCTGTTAGTACAATTAGAGCGTGAATGTAACGTCATCGCTAAAGAAACTCGTCGTGGTAAAGGTAACATCATCGTTTGTTCTTCAGACGTTGCTACTGCTTTGACTGCTGCTGGTATGCTTGACTATGCACCTGCTCTGTCTACTTCTTTGAACGTAGATGACACAGGCAACACCTTTGCTGGTGTTCTCAATGGTCGCACTAAAGTTTACATCGACCCATATGCGGTTGCTGACTATGTAACTGTTGGTTACAAAGGCACCAATCCTTATGACGCTGGTGTTTTCTACTGCCCTTACGTACCTCTCCAGATGGTACGTGCAGTTGGCGAGAATGACTTCCAACCACGTATCGGGTTCAAGACTCGTTACGGCATGGCAAGCAATCCTTTCGTAGGTGCTGCTGCTGCTGATGGTTTGGCTGCTGCTCGTTCAAACCAATACTACAGAATCTTCCGCGTAGACAACATCCTCGCGTAATACTGTATAAAATAAAAACAATAAAATGTTTTGACCCCGCCTCGTGCGGGGTTTTTTTTGTGTATAAATAACTACATGACAGATAATATTACAAATTTCAATTACCTTTCCCCCACCGGATTCAAAGTCGTAGTGGGTCGAGAGAACTATAAACATCTTCAATACTTTGCTCAGTCAGTACAGCATCCAGGTCTTGAGGTTCAGGGCGTCGAGGTTCCGTACAAAAGAACTAACGTATCGTTCACTGGTAATTTTATCCAGAACAGTACCCTCACTATGGATATCTTGATTGATGAGAACATGGAATCATATAAAGAAATGTATGATTGGATGCTTCGTATGGTGAACGAAGAGCATGAGTTAGTAAGTCCTAGAGGTGCTATCGTTCCTTCTTCATATGCTGACATAACTGTTTCTATCCTCACCTCTGCCAACAATGCTAATAGATCTATCAAGTATCGGAATGCCTTTCCTACTTCGTTGGGCGACATTCAATTCGCTGCCACATCTACAGGAGAGTACATTGTATTCCCTGTATCATTCAAGTTTGACTACTTCGAATTTTCGTGATATAATATACTACATTTTACTTGTGAGTTTACATAATGAATTTAGAAAACATCCTTGCCGAGTGGCAAGTTGATTGTAGAATCGACCCATCGTCAATTGACGAGTCATCAAGATGCACCCCAGAGTTACACGCAAAATATCTTGGATTACTATCCAACACTAAACTAAAACTGAAACAAGCAGAATTCAAACAGAAAGATTTGATGAAGTCGAAGTGGTTGTGGTATCAAGGTAAGATGCCGTATGAGGAGGTAATTGAGTTAGGTTGGGAACCGGATCCTTTCAATGGTCTCAAAATACTGAAAGGCGAGATGGAACACTACATCGAAGCAGACCCAGAACTCGTAGCAAGCGAAGCAAGAATCGAGTACCTAAAAACTTGTATAGATACTTTGAAAGAAATTGTTGAGAACCTCAAATGGAGGCACCAGACAATCGGTAATATTATACGATGGAAACAATTTGAAGCGGGATTCTAGTGGACACTATTGAACTAAAACTCAAAGATTATAGCATGTTGAAAGTCAACTGTGCTAGTTCTGTTGCACAAGAGTTATCTGATTACTTCTGTTTCGAAGTGCCGGGTGCTAAGTATATGCCAGCAGTCAAACGGAGAGTTTGGGACGGTAAGATTCGTCTGTTCAATAGCATGAACGGAGAAATAAATGCTGGGTTGTATGATGCAATCAAAACATTTGCAAAGAGAAGAGGATACGTTGTTGAGTATCTTGAAAGCAGTTATGGTTTTCCACACGAGAAAAACAAACTCAACCATCTAAAAAATATGTCTTGGATCTCACAGTTAGGTCTGCCGTTTGCACCTCGTGACTATCAGTACGATGCCTTCACACACGCCTTAGAGCACAAGAGAGGCGTTTTATTGTCTCCTACAGGTTCTGGTAAGTCCATGATAATCTATCTTTTGTTGAGATACTATTTCGATAGTTACGACAAAGATATGCTTGTTATCGTTCCTACTACGGGTCTAGTCCAGCAGATGGTATCTGACTTCGAGTCCTATGGATTTGACACCAACACCAATTGTCATCTGATCTATTCTGGTAAAGAAAAAAATACTGGCAAACGAGTAGTGATTACCACGTGGCAATCTATACACAGACTACCTCCTAAGTGGTTTGAAAACTTCGGAGCAATCTTCGGGGACGAGTGTCATGGATTCAAGGCAAAATCTCTATCAAGCATAATGAACAAAGCAATCAATGCGGAGTATCGTTTCGGTACTACGGGAACCTTAGATGGAACTGAAACAAATCGAATGGTTCTAGAAGGGTTGTTTGGACCTGTGAAAAAGGTGACCACCACAGCAGTACTACAAAAAGCAAAACAATTGGCACCTCTCAATATTGATATACTATTGCTGAAGTATAAAGAAGAGTATTGCAAGACTGTTGAAAAGGCAACCTATCAAGAAGAAATAGATTTTCTGGTGAGCTATAAGAAAAGAAATTTATTTATTAGGAACCTGACGTTATCATTGGAAGGTAATACTCTGGTTCTATTCAACCTTGTGGACAAGCATGGTAAGGTTCTGAAAGAATTGATTCAGGATAAAATAGAAGAAGGTAGGAAACTTTTTTATGTTAGCGGAGAAACTAAGACAAGTGATAGGGAAGCAGTGCGAGGTATTGTCGAGAAACAAACCAACAGTATTGTTCTTGCTTCTCTCGGGACTTTTTCTACTGGAATTAATATACGGAATATCCATAATATCATCTTCGCGTCCCCCTCTAAATCTCAAATTAGAGTACTCCAATCGATTGGTAGAGGTTTACGTGTGTCAGAAGACGGTAGAGATACCAAACTATATGACATTGCCGACGATCTCCGTTATCAAGGTAAAGCAAATTTTACCATGCGCCATTGTGCCGAAAGAATAAAGATATATAAGAGTGAACAATTCAATTATAAACTGGTAGAAGTAGATATATGAACAATCACCCAGTACAACAGATCCATTTACTTTCTGGTGAAGAACTTATATGTGAAGTCATGGACTATGAAGAAGTTGAAGGTAATATTATAATTAGAAATGCTATGGTTATTGAAACTAATATATTTGAAAATAACGATAGGGTTTATATGTTCAAACCATGGTTTTTGTATATCGAAAGGTCAACTGAAATGGTCATGTTGAAAGTGGACCATGTGACTGCTAGTGTTACACCTAATGATCTATTGCTCATACAATATTATAGTGCTGTAAATGATATGGACAGTGTTGCTGATGATCGAGTGAAAGAACACAACAGAAAAGAAGCGATGAAACTAAAAACTTTGGTCGATCAGATTGCTAACTTGAAAAGAAAGGTTATAGGTGAAGAACCTAAAAAGAAAGAACAACCTAGTAACGTTATTCCTTTCCCTACGGATGATACTATTCATTAGTATATTCTCCCCTTTACGAGTCAAGCTCTAGGGTAACACATTTTCCTTCTTCTGTCAACCCCTTGACAACATTTATTTTTAGTGTATAATATATCTATTTCCTGTGAGAGTAACTATGACTATCAAACCAAAAGACAAACCGCACTACGTAAACAACGCAGATTTTTCCCAAGCAGTTGTGGATTACGTAAAATCTTCTAACGATGCTGTTGCAGCAGGAGAACCAAAACCTGTGGTTACTGATTACATTGCTCGGTGCTTTCTGAAAATTTCAGAAGGTCTTTCACACAAAGCAAACTTCGTTCGCTACACCTATCGTGAAGAAATGGTAATGGATGCAGTAGAGAACTGCTTGAAAGCAATTGAGAACTATAACCTTGAGACTGCTACGCGCACAGGGAAACCCAATGCGTTCGCATACTTCACTCAGATCTCATGGTATGCGTTCCTACGGCGTATTCAGAAGGAGAAGAAGCAACAAGATATCAAGATCAAGTATCTGACAGAATCTGGTTTAGAGCAATTGATGACAGAAGAATTTGAGGGTAACCCTGCTGCTCGACAGACTCAAGCGTTTGTTGACGACCTTAGAGATCGTATTGATCGTGTGGGTATCACGGATAAAGCAGTAAAAGAGTACGGTAAAAAAGAACGTAAGAGAAGAACACGACACGTAGATTCAGACCTTTCAGACTTCATGGTGAACTAAATGAAGGTAGCCATACTAAATGATACGCATGCTGGTGTAAGACAGAGTTCTGAAATCTTTATGGATTATCAGGAAAAATTCTATCGTGATGTTTTCTTTCCATATCTAGAAGAGCATGGAATAAAAAAGATAGTACATCTTGGAGACTATTATGAAAACCGTACTTCGATTAATTTCAAAGCACTTAATCACAATAGGCGCATATTTCTTGATGAGTTGCGCGTTCGTGGCATACACATGGATATTATTCCAGGTAATCACGATTGTTATTATAAAAACACAAACAACCTAAATGCTTTGAAAGAACTCCTTGGTCACTATATGAACGAGGTAAACATCATAGAAGAACCTACTGTCATGAACTATGATGGTTTGAACTTTGCTTTGATACCTTGGATCAATAATGAAAACGAAGAGAAGGTAAAATATTTTATCAATACTTGCAAAGCAGATATTCTGGGTGCACACTTAGAACTGTCTGGGTTTGAGATGCAAGCAGGAATACCTTGCCATGATGGTATGGATGCTGGGTTGTTTCGTAGGTTCGACATGGTTCTCTCTGGTCACTTTCATACCAAATCTACCATAGGTAATATTCATTATCTGGGGTCTCAGATGGAGTTCATGTGGTCCGATTGTAATGATCGCAAATACTTTCATGTACTTGATACGGATACACGTGAACTGACTTCTGTTGAAAATCCTATCACCATATTTGAAAAGATTTTATACAATGATAAAGAGAAAGACCCTAACCTTATTGACGTAAGAAAACTGGACGATAAGTTTGTCAAAGTTATTGTTGTCAACAAGACCAAACCAGCAGAGTTTGAGAAGTTCTTGGACCGAGTAAACTTTCAGAAGGTACACGGATTGCAGATAGCAGAAAACTTTCAAGACTTTGTTGGTTCTAATGTTGAGGATTCAAAAATAAGTGTTGACAGCACTGACGAATTGTTGTATAGTTATATCGATGCGGTAGATACTGATCTCAGTAAAGACAAGATCAAGTCTATGGTTCGAGAACTCATGATAGAGGCACAGTCACTAGAGATCGTATGATAAATTTTAATAAAATTCGTTACCGAAACTTTTTATCCACTGGCAACACCTTTACTGAAATCGATTTCTCGTCGAGTAAATCGACACTGGTTGTGGGCGCGAACGGATCTGGTAAGTCCACTTTGCTAGACGCATTATCCTTTGCTTTGTTCGGTAAAGCACATCGTAATGTAAACAAACCTCAACTACTAAACAGTGTAAACAATAAAGACTGTGTGGTCGAAGTAGAGTTTGTCGCATTAGGTCAGCAGTATAAGATTGTTCGGGGTCTGAAACCTGCTCTGTTTGAGATATGGCAGGACGGTACCATGATCAATCAGGACTCACATGCTAAAGAATATCAAAAGATCCTTGAGCAAAACATCCTCAAGTTGAACCACAAAACGTTTCACCAGATCGTTGTGTTGGGGAGCAGCAGTTTCATTCCTTTTATGCAGCTCCCCGCACAACATCGACGTGACGTTATCGAAGACCTCCTAGATATCAATGTGTTCTCTAAAATGAACACCGTCCTAAAAGAGAAAGTTTCTACCCTGAAGCAATCCTTGATGGACAATTCGTATAAGTTGGAGATGAGTGATACTAAGATTGAATCTCAGAAGAAGCATATCTCTCAACTAACTAAAATCTCTGAAACTGCTAGGCAAGAAAAGTTAGACTTGATTGCTCAAGAAGAAGAAGAGTTGGCCCGCCTAAACACCCAAGTAACTAGTTGGGAAGATACTGTTTTATCTGACCTTCAAACCAAGCAGTCATCATTAGATTCTAAGATCAATGAGATGGGTAAGTATGTCTTTCAGTTTAATGCTAAACAGAAAACATCTAACAAAGAGATTAAATTCTATGAAGACAACGAAGACTGCCCCACATGTCAGCAAGCCATCGAGTCCTCCTTCCGATTGGATAAGGTACAGAACGCCAAAAACAAGTGGGATGAACTTGAAGAAGCAAGACAACAGTGTGAACACCAAATAGGAAAGTTGACGAATGAGAAGCACAGTATCCAAGAGTCTATTGATGCAGAAGTTGAACAGCGTAATCAGATCAACACCATCAAAGAAAAAATCACATGGACCCAGCGAAGAATTACTTCTTTACAGGGTGAGTTATCCGAACTCCAAACAGGTGTACATAGCTTGCAGGAAGCACGAGATACTCTCTCAAGTGAAGAAAGTGAAAGAGAAACTCTCGTTGATGTCAAACTAGAATACGCGACTCAAAGAGAATATAATAACGTTATCACAGAACTTCTCAAAGATACTGGTATCAAAACCAAGATCATCAAGCAATACTTGCCAGTGATTAATAAGTTGACTAACCAGTATCTTCAGGTTCTTGACTTTTACGTTCACTTCGATCTGGACGAGGGTTTCAATGAAACTATTCGCTCGCGGCACCGTGATGTATTCTCTTACTCATCTTTTAGTGAAGGTGAGAAACAACGTATCGATTTGGCGCTTCTGTTCACATGGAGACAGATTGCTAAGATGAAAAACAGTATCGCAACCAATCTATTGATCCTCGATGAAACCTTTGACTCATCTCTTGATGCTGATGGGGTAGATAATTTGCTGAAGATATTAGATACCTTAGATGATGATACAAATGTTTTTGTAATATCTCATAAAGGTGAACTGCTCGACAATAAGTTTGATCGCAAGATTGAATTCATAAAAGAAAAGAACTTTAGTAAAGCAATATGAATAAAATAGGTCCGTACTTTGACGGAAGCATGGTCGATTTTGAAACTTCCAGAGTCCCTGAGTATATTGTAATACCTGATGTACTAACCGAAAAAGAATGTTCTGGAATCATAAGGTACGGTACGAAACATGGTAAGTATACACAGGGTAAAGTCGGATCAGAAATTGGTGGTTCCTTAGACAAATCTATACGCGATACTCATCTGTACTGGTTTCATCATGATAAGTTAGCGAATAAAGTTGCAGATAAAATTTATGATGTAAATCAAAAGGTGTTTCAAAATCGTCTTACACACTGTGAGTTTTTTCAATTGGGTGTTTACAATCCTGATGGTCATTACGGATGGCATCGAGATGACGTTGAACTTCTAGGAAAATCTAGTGCTAGAAAACTTAGTTTTACTATATTGCTGAATGACACTTGTCAATATAAGGGCGGAGATTTTCAGGTACATTCTAGATTTGATTCGGTGACAGGATCACCTATTGTGAAAACAGTATCTAAACTAAAGCATACAGGATCAATGGTAGTTTTTCCCAGCAGAACTTACCATAGAGTAAAACCTGTGGTAGAAGGTCAACGCATCTCTTTGGTGGGTTGGTGCTGGGGTCCAAGATTAACTTGACAATATACAAAAAACGTGGTATAGTATTACAACTTACATAGAGGAACAACCAGTGATGATTACAGAAGCAACAATGCAAGTCCTAAAAAACTTCGCAACTATCAATCCAAACATCGTTATCGAAGAAGGTAACATGATTCAGACTATCTCTGAAGCGAAAAATGTTGTAAGCAAGTCAATCGTTGATGTCGAATTTCCTAAGACCTTTGGTATTTTTGACCTAAATGAGTTTCTTGCAGTCTTGAATTTGATTGATAAACCTGAGTTAAAATTTACCGATAACTATGTTACAGTATGTGACTCTGTTGGTAGAACTAACATCAAGTATTATTATTCAGACTTAGATGTTTTGACCCGCCCCACTAGTAAAGTGATTGCACCAGAAGGTGATGTCAAATTTACTCTAGACCGAGAAACTTTATCAAAGGTTCGACGGGCAGCAGGGGTTCTAGGTCACAATGAGGTATCTGTATCTTGTATAGATAATACCGTATGCCTTACCGTATCTGATAAATCAGATAGTACATCGAATGCTTATTCGATTGCAGTGGACGGGACATACAACGAAGAGCAATTCAATTTTGTTTTCAACATCAATAATTTGAAAATGATTGAGGGTGATTATGATGTATCTATCTCCCAAAAACTAATTTCACATTTTGTAAATCGAAGTAGCAAGATTGAATATTGGGTAGCACTTGAAAAAACTAGTACTTATGGAGAATAAAATGAATGAAGAAATGATTGATTTGGGTAATCGAGTTACCCGAAGCACAGTCGCTGTGATTGATACTATGACAGCACGTGGTGCTTTTCGTGGTGAAGAGTTGAGCACAATTGGTCAATTACGTGACCAATGTATTCAGTTGATTCAATTGATTGAAGAAAGTCAAAGCGCGGATTCCGCACCTACAGCAGCAGGAGAACCACAACCCGTTGTTGAATAGTATTGAACTTGTCTCCCTTGAATCGCTAAATTATATTATGTACGGAGTAACAAATGTCAAAAGATTTTCTATTCGTAGAAAAGTATCGTCCTGCAAAGATCGCAGACTGTATTCTACCCACTCAACTAAAAGAAACGTTTAGTAAAATAGTTTCTAGCGGTGAGTTGCCTAATATGTTGTTCACTGGAACTGCTGGTTTAGGTAAGACTACAGTTGCAAGGGCATTATGTGACGAACTTGGTATTGATTATATCATAGTCAATGGTTCTGAAGAGGGTAATATTGAAACTCTCAGAGGCAAGATCAAACGGTTCGCTTCTTCTGTATCCTTATCTGGAGGATACAAATGCGTCATCCTTGATGAGGCAGATTATCTGAATCCTCAATCGACACAACCTGCCTTGCGCGGGTTCATCGAAGAGTTTTCAGATAACTGCCGATTCATTCTCACCTGTAACTTCAAGAATAGAATCATTGAACCACTCCATTCTCGGTGTGGTGTATATGAATTCAATACATCTAAGAAAGACATGGCACCTCTGTGTGAGCAGATGTTGAAACGTACCATGGATATCCTTGCTAAAGAGAATATACTTTCAGAAGATATTGCATCAGTTGCAAACCTGATCATGAAACACGCGCCCGATTGGAGACGTGTTCTCAACGAGATCCAACGATCATCAATTGGTGGTGTTCTAAACATCGGTGTTTCGAATGCTGATAAGAACTATGATCAGATTTTCAAATTCCTAAAGGACAAAGACTTCTCAAAGATGCGTAAGTGGGTCACCGATAATATTGATATGGATAGCTCAGTAGTCTTTAGAAGTATCTATGACAGAATGATGGAAAAGGTTGATCAAAGAAGTATACCTGTTCTGGTGGTTTTGTTGGCAGACTATCAATATAAAAATGCTTTTGTGGCAGATCATGAACTAAATATGGTTGCATGCCTCACTGAAGTAATGACGAACGTAGATTTTGTATGAAGATTATTGTTATAGACAATTTCCTATCGGAGAAATCCTGTGATGAAATTATCTATCATTCGACTCATAAAAAGTTTCATGTTGAGGCGAGTGGGCAACAGGTATCTAATGTTATTGTAACCCATAGGCACTCTGATTTGATAGAGAAACATATAGAAACTGCTAATAGTTTTTTTTCAAAAAGGTTAGTGTTAGATTGGTGTCAATTAGTGAAGTGGGTTTCCGGTACGGGTATGGGTTACCATTACGATACTGGAAAACCTGATACTCAGTTAGCAAGTATACTATATCTGAACTCAGATTTTGATGGTGGTTCAACAGCATTTTTAGATGGTACTGTTGTTGCACCTGTGAAGGGAAGAGTGGTATTTTTTGATGGTATGTATCATAAACATGCTGTTGACATTATAACAAACGGGACGCGATACGTAATCGCGGGATGGTATCACAATGAAAAATCCGATAATTCTTTCTCATGAACCTTTTGTGTCGATGTGTAGTAACGTCATCTACGATGATCATCAGCACTGGTTAGATCTTATTCGTGCAGGAGCATCATACGATCAGAGTAAAACATCTATTAGAAGAGATCGCGCTTATTGTAAATTGTATCAACCTTCTTTTTGGGGCGGTGAAGATCTGAATCCATTTTTAGGTAAAATTTCACGTACTCTAAATGAGTTTACTCAAACCATAGGTGTTCGAAATAATCGCACCCTTGCAGCGATGCATGATGCATGGGGATTAGTATACGAAGACGGTGAAAGTTGTGGACCACATGGTCACGGACGTGAAAATGAATATGCCGGTACTTATTATCTGGAAGCAGATGAAGGATGTGGCACGATCTACTTTCCTGATGCGGATGTTGAAGTAGAACCTCGTCCCGGCGACTTTATTCTTTTTGGATCTCCTGTAGTACATGGTGTTATGTCGAATACAAAAACTGGAGCAAAAAGAGTTTGTCTCGCTTTCAATGTTAAAGACCGGAATAAAAAATAATGAACCCTTTTGAATTTGTAAACGCCGTATCGTATACGAAAAAAGATATTATAACTGACGAGAATGAATCTCATTACAGTTCTTTTCTGGTCAACCGCTCGTTATCCTACTTCCAAGATAGTGTTCTTCTTGCTAATGAAATGAACAAGTATCATCAGATCGATAACAAACTACAAAGTGCTTTTCTTATAAATACTCTTAGAAAACGTAAACGTTTTTCTAAATGGCAAAAGCATGAGATGGCATCTGATTTGAAGTCGGTAATGGATTACTACGGATATAGTGAAGAAAAAGCACTCCAAGTCTATCCTCTCCTCTCTGGTGAACAACTTAAAATTATACAGAAAAAGGTGAGTCGCGGTGGAAGAAAACAATAATGAAATCAATATCAACTGGTCTCCAGCAGACATGGTTGAAATTATTATAGATCAACCAGATGATTTTTTGAAGATACGAGAAACACTGACACGAATAGGTGTCGCCTCACGTCAAGAAAATAAACTGTTCCAGTCTTGCCATATTCTACACAAGCAGGGCAGATATTTCATTGTCCATTTCAAAGAGTTATTTTTACTTGATGGTAAGAAGACTAGTTTGACAGAGAATGATTTACAACGTAGGAATTCTATTGCTACACTTCTATCTGATTGGGGTCTTGTAAAACTTGTAGATCGAAAACAGGTTCTTGATTGTGCACCTTTACGTCAAATCAAAATCATTTCGCATAAAGATAAAGACAACTGGATCCTTAGTCCTAAGTATAATATAGGCAATAAGTTTTAGTTGGACATTGATAGTTCATCGCCAATGATTTGAAAATCGTTGAAAGGAATACTGAAATCAAAGTCCGGTTTTCTTTTTAGGATTTCGTGATACACAGGACCGTCAATCATTACATAATGCACAAAAGATTGTACTTGCCAACCATGATCTAATCTATACCTCCAGTGTCTATATTTCACACCTTCGTAAATCAAACCATAACCTGGTTCTAGTAAACATTCTATCTCGTTCTCGTCATCGTCTTCTATATACAATTCCCATGGAGAAGATCTGCCACCGTAACCAATAGTGATGGAAGATGAGAGTTCACACGCTGGTCTATCTTTATGAGGTCCAAGAATAAAACCTTCTTTATATAATCTAGTATAGGTGTAAGTTGGGTATAGTTTTGCGCCAAAAGACTCTTCTATTTTTGGTTGTACTTTTAGAGCAAGGTCGCAAAAAAACGGATCTTGGTAAGATCTATAGGATAGTTGATTCTCTGGACCGAAGAAGTGAACCTTCTCGTTTTGTAACTTACCTTCGCGCTCTTTGTCTAGCATGTAATCCGTTGCTGCTTTCGCATCTTCTGGACTCAACAATTGTAATATCATAATTTACTTGACAACTCCTGCATTATATGGTATATATAGTAGTGTCGTTGCAGAATATTCTGAACGATAGACAACAATCTTGCTTAAATTAAATAAGGAGATAGCAATGGTTACTACAAGAAGTAAAGTGTTTTCGTTCCCCCACTCTCGTT
>Ga0070747_1000599_pt1 | contig 17481 bp, 13 predicted proteins | sample VirMetDEL_Mar_31_FD_77321 | JGI IMG/M metagenome (GOLD analysis project Ga0070747, IMG submission 77321) | Aqueous microbial communities from the Delaware River and Bay under freshwater to marine salinity gradient to study organic matter... | ecosystem: Environmental > Aquatic > Marine > Coastal... | reverse complement strand
TTCAACCTCGGCTCGACAACCGATAAGTCATCGGTCAGTCTGATAGCCTGGGGAACAACGCGCAAGGCAGCCCCAGTTTCAACCTGCTCCCTAGCCAGCCCCTCAGCGAGAGCCCTGGTATTAGAGGTGTTTCTCGCAGCATCATCTCGAAGGTCTCGGACAGCACGCCCCTCAGTCATTCCTCGTTGCGCCGCAGTGTGAACGACCAGCCTTCTGACTTTAGCGGCCGCCTCAGCAAAACCTGGGTGATCCATACCAAACCCGTAAAGAGTACGCACGATGGGAGCGATCGTAGCTATTTCGGCGGGCATCCCGACGAGCATGCCGTAACCGAAGCCCTTTGCCGCAGTGCCGGCAACATCCCCGGCAGTAAGCCTGCCCTCGCCCTCCTTAAAACGCTGAACGCCCGGAGCGCCCTCTTCGGCACCCTTCACCAGTTGCTTGCGCTTCTTCGTCCCAGGTATTTCGACCGCCCCAGCCTTCTCCATGGCTTTCATTAAGCGAGCGTACCCGGGCACCCCTTTTAATTTTGCAATGGCCCCGACGCCCTGAAGAGCAGGAAGCATTCCCACCAGCGTCATCACAGTCATTCCCGGTGTCGCCTCTATTGTTTCAGCAGGTGCCTTAATAAGGCCCATCATAATCCCGCTGGTGCCACCAATCGTTCCTCCGACTAGGTTTCTAGCTAGGCGTCGGCGCTGATCGTAAGCCACTTCTAGGTACTTATCCCAATCCTCTAGCTCCTTGCGCTCTGAAGGAGGTACCGTTGTGAATATCATTTCCTTGAATAGATGAGGGAACGCTCGGGCAATATCGTTAACGTCCTTCACAAGGTTGTCGAAAGTACCTCGACCCATGCGAAGTCGGGTTCTAATAATCTCAGCCTGATCGTCCTGAGCCTGAGCCACCGAGTTGCCTTTAATTTTACTTTGAGCAGTCTCTAACTGCTTCATTAAGCCCTGGCTCTTCTCAAACATAGGGGTGAGCAGCTTGTCTTTCTGCTCGTCCGTTAAGTCTTTCGATGCACGAATCTTATCAAACTGATCGTTAAGAGGAGCAAGCTGGCGGCTAACTCTATTGGTTTCCTTGGCGTAGCTAGCGACCTCCGAAGGATAACTAAGGACATCGCCTACGCCCTCTGCGGCGCCGTGAACCGCCCCTACTCCACCATAAGCAAACCCAGAAACACCCTTAGCTGCGCCTTCGAGCATCCCCTCTTCGGGCTCTTCAGCTACGCTCCTGCGTGGTCTAGTCTCCGCAACCTGCATGGGGGCACTTGGCTTTGCAGGCGCTGGAGCACCTTCAGTAAAGTCAAGGATATCGGCGTCAAGATCACTCTCCGTAATCGGGCGCCCAAATTTATTCGATAGAAACTCACGAGCATCCGGCTCGCTCATAGAGCCGTTAGATGTAATCCCCGTGATTGTTTCTCTTAAAGTTGCCACAGTCAGCGGTCATTGAGCCGCAGCTTCGTTCGCTCGCGCCTCTCTTCTTCGGTCTCTAGCTGGTTGGTTTTCCATAGTTCATAGAGGTATGCGTAAGGGTTGTCATCGGAAACATAATTTAGAAGAGTCTCGAAATCATCCTCGCTGACACGCCGTGGATTATCGTAGGCGCCAGTAGACCTGTCCATGACTCCAGCAAATTTAGCATACCTTCTAAAGTCTTCCTTGAATAACTCTGTGTCCCTGTATCGAGGGATCAACACTTCGAGCATCTGGTCCTCTTCAAGTTTATCTCTCTGTTGAACCGCCTCACCTAGCTCTTTATCCTCTTTAATGGCTTTCGCTTTGTCGCTTTCACGTTTCGCTTCGGCTTCTAATTGCTCCCTTAGATCCTTGCTTTTAATATCTCTCTCTACAGCCTCTGTTCGACGCTTAACTGAAGTCCCACTAAGGTTAATATTTCCCTTAAGTTTATTCCAAGCATCCACGTTAACACGACCTGTTTGCGCTACGTCAGCAGTCAGACGATTCAGAGCAGAAAGTTGCTGCCTAAGGTCTGCCGCTTCGCTTATTGCATCTTCGTACCCAGTTCTCGTGTTGAAATTACTCAACGCCAATCCAGCATCTTCAGCAGTAGTCTGTATTCTGGTTAACTCCTCGTCGGTTATTTGACCACCATCATGGCTCTTTAGTGCTGTCTTTAGGGCTGCCTGAGCGCGCCGAGAAGCATCGCTCAGTTTGGTGTACTCTGCTTTATTTACTCGAACTAAGTCATTCTTAGCTGTGTATTGCTTGTCGATATTAGAGTTTAAAATAGCGGCTTGTTTATCAAACCTGCTTAAAGCCTCTTTTCGCTGCTTGCTTCCGCCCTTACCGCCAATACCCTTAATCAGTTTATCGAGTTTATCGGTCTCTTTGCTTAGTTTGTTTTGCTTCTTCTTTTCGGTTCCGGCTTGCGCCCCCCTCAGTTTAGTGCCTGCCCGGTAATACCCCGCCTTAGCCTTATCAAGATCGCTTACAGGTTTTTCAGCAGCCTTAAGTTTCGGGAACAGCCCCATAATTTCCTTGCGGAATCGATCCTCGTGAGCGCCTGTTAGGAGGTCACCGATGGTGCGGGGAGGCACCTTAACCATATCCATGGCGGAAATCACCATCTTCACTTCTTCTTCGGTATCAGCAAACTTTGCTACCGAGCGCATGAAGTCCATGTCAGCGCCAAACTTATTAAACCCAGCGTCTGCAACAGCCTTCTGAAACCTTGCAGCCTTTGTGACAGGTGGTGCCTCGGGGAAGTCCGCCTGAAACCGTGGGTCAATGGGCGTCGGTTCGCCTGCCGCCGGAGGAGCAACAGCCGGTGGTGCCTCTTCTGCCTGAGAAGCCTCATACTCCTCCTGTGTCGGCATGACTCGCTCTTCTGTTGTTACAGGAGTACCGCCAAACTCCGTGCGAAGACGCTCGATAACTGCTCCCTGAGCAGTGCCGGGACGACTGATACCTGGGCTTGCTGCAAAGTCCTGAGGACTTAACAGGCCGCGACTAACCGCTTCCACTTGCAACTGATAGGTTTTCAGATCTCCGCCTGGAGCCATTCCCGGTAAGCTGCCTAAAGCAGCGCCACGCATAATCTTACTTGCGTCTGTTGCTCTCTTGCTGATGTCATACGTTGGAGTGTCGGTCTGACTGCCTGGTGCTAATTGTCTTGCCAGTTGAGCATCCGGTATACCGGCGAAGCCAGGTGTTTCTGTTGCTCGTGCAATCAGTGTCTGCTCGTACTCTTGAGGGGTGATTTCCCGACGCGTTCGGAGCAGCCCACGACCTTGCTCTCTAGCGGTGGGACCAGCGCCCAATCCACCGGGAGGAGTGCCTACTCGCTGGGAGGCAACTTGTTGTGCCGGAGTTAGGACGGGGCCGGCTGGAGCGCCAGACTCTGCCTCTGGCTTGTCCTCCTTCATAAAGTATTTCGACACAGCTTTCGGAATAGGCACAGCGCCAATTAGGGTTGCCGTCTGAGCAATACCAGTGGGCGATAGGTACTTTTCGGCCAGGCGTTCGCTGAACGGAATGCGCCCTTGCTGGATGCGCTTACTCTCAAGGCGAGGAGCAAATACCCCGCCGGAGTCAATTACCCTGCCCATTATTCGAGGTCCTCAGTATCAATCCGCTCACCCGTGTCTTGTCGTATAAAACCTTTCGTAAACTTCTTTTCGTAGCGCTCTCTATCTACACCTTCTACGTCTTTGTTATACTTGCGGGCCATTCCAACAAGTTGAGCGTAGACATCATCGGACACCGAAGTGTTCGCAATTTGCATGATGTAATCAGCATTTGCTTTATCGCCCCTATCGAGTTCGATAAACTGATTAATGCTACTCTGAAGGTCCAGAAACTCCTGCCTTGCACTCGGTGTTGCCTCCTGCTCAAACTTAATAGCTTCAAGTTCAGCCTCTTGGCCGGCAACTCTGGCCGATGCAATGCGCCTAGTGGCATCTGCCTCAATACCACCCTCTTCGGCGCCGCGCTGCATGGCCACTTGGCTAAGGCCGGCAATCTGCCCCCCTCCGCCTGTCTGGAATGGGTTGTATGACGCTGCAATAGCTTGACCTGTACGACGACGGACACCGCCAATCTGCTGCTGCGCCGCTGTGCGCTCGGCGCCTTCAATGCCCCTGATCGCTTCGGCACGCTGTTTAGCTATACCGATTGCCTTTTCGCCTCGGCGCCTTGTCGCCTGACGTTCTTTTTCAAACTCGTCTTGTGCTTTGTTTTCCGCCATAACAACCTCACGCTAAATGCTTTTTGCCGATAATGAATACCCAGTGACCACCGTGACCAACAATGGTCTCGTTGTTACTAAAATTACTGGAGTTATTCATACCCGTAGAATCATCAACATTCCACCGAACTTCTAGGAACTGCTCTCGTCCAAAATTAGCCGCCGCTGAACCGCCTAGTGTCAAACTCGTGTTAGACCTTGCAGATAGATTACTGTCTGTCTGGCCGACAAAGTACGGGTTGCCTTGGTTAATGGAGCCCAACGAGGACAATCCAGGGTAACCCTTGCTCGACTCGGAACCGCTCACATACGTCAGCGGAACAGTTAAAATGTCCCACTGATGACCAGTGCCCGCATCTGCGCCGATCTGATCGATCTTATAGGCGCTTGCACCTGTGTTGCCTATCCATTGAGCGTATGCAACCTGTCGATAAGAACGGTCATCCGAGCGTAACCCTGAGCCTACCCCAACCCCAATTTTATTTGCTAATGTAGCAGTGGTCGGCCTTCGTGTCGCTCCATCAACAGTTCGAGTGTAGTTAACGCAAGCGATGACATGGTGAACGGTCATCGGGAAGTGCAGCGGAATAATACGCCTGTCGCTAGCTACGCCCGTATATGGCGCTGATCCAATGTACGGAAGATCGGCAGAAAAGGCGCTGCCGCCCAGAACAGACTCACGGTTTCCAAACATAGGCACCGCAATAACTTCATAAGTAGCGTTGTCTAGGATTCGCTCGGCATTTCGACGCTTGCTCTTTTCGTCATAACCAGCATCCAGCTTACTGAGAAACACTCCGTCGATCTTTTCCATGGCGGTGTTAACGCCATTACCCGCGTCCGCTTCGATCGTTGCTGCTGCCCCCGGAGTCGTAATCGTTACCGCACTCGTATTCAGAGCACCGTTGTGGCCAGTAGGAATGTTCTGCGTACTAGCACCATCTCGGGCAAGCATCTCATGGCGAAACCTCATAGACACAACAACGCTGCAAACCTGTAATGGAGCAGCTAATTGAGTCGGCAGGTCTGGGAACGAAACTTCAAGCATATAGGTCCGGTACGGATCTATGACGCTTTCTAGGTCAACCTGGCTCATGGGGTTCAGACGAAACTTTTCTACCCCAAACGCTTCTACGCCAGGCAAATCCAAAGAATATTCGAGGCTGGTATTGGCTGTTGCTGCCGCTCCTGCCCAGACTTGCATCTCTTTTGAGAAGATAGAAACTTTAAGATTTAGTTTATCTGTATGATCAAAATCAAGTTCGCCCTCTTGTGCAACAACACCGCCGTGGCTGTAATACTGTGTGATTGCTGCCGCCTCAGCCCTTTGATCGAAACTAAAGCAAACCTCCTCTAGTACCACTTGAGGTGTTGTGGGACCGGCACTACCAGTTCCTGACCAATGCTCCTGCAAAGGGGGCAACGTAAAAGGCACAGCTATTTTACCAGTCCCCGGTGTGCCTGATACAACAGATGACCCCGGCATCCATGGAATAGAAAGGTTCAAGCGAAAGGTTCCATATCCCCGATCAAGGTTATCCCCAGCAACACCCGTGCTTGTCAGCCGACTAAGACCAGACGCAATCTGGCTGTGGATATGGCTGGTAAGAAGAGCCACACCCTTGGCAAGCCGCTTAAACCCGATCTTAGGCATTGGTTAGTGGCTCCAAGAGCGTAAGCACAAAGCTAGGCGCAAAAGATGTCCATGGCGTTGCTGTCCATTTTGCATACTCCGTAGTTGTTGAGGAGTGGTAACGCGGGATGGTGACGGTAAACCGAACACGGGCACCTTGGTGAATCGGGATCGCAAGATCGTTCTTTGTAATCGCAACCCCATCATTGTTACCCCCCGGAAAAGCCGGAGTCATATCCTGCGTTGCTGCTGCTGGAGCAAGGCTAAAGCGTTGCAGGGTATCGTCAAAGTTATAGACGTGTAACTCAACATCGTTTTGCGTTTTGTCTTCAGGTGCCCACGGATTATCGACCGAGATCTGAATGTCGATGCCTGGCGTTGCAGCCGCACCGCCAAACTTATACGCCGGAGCAGGACTGCTAGTCGTCGTATCTTGCATCATAAGCACATCGAACGCGTGTATGATCGCTGGGCGGCTAAATATTAACGACTGGGTAAACGCATACTGAGTGTCATCGTCAGGAGAACCTGTCTTGTTAAACTCAACAACGTCGATGTGATCTACTTTGGTGCCTTTTAACCGGTACTTGTTTTTAGAATCAGCAGTCGAAACGTAACTAAACTCTTCGTAGACATTATTATAAATTCTTAAATACGGGTGCGAGCCAATAGTGGGCGCAGCAGGTGCTAATACCGTAGGTGCCCACCCAGCGACGATCTGGGTTTGCGTCCAGCGGTTTCGCAAGTCTCCGTCGGGAACTGTGTCTAGGCGATCCTCAAGTTCCTGCATGGCCCGCTCTAAGCGGTTACCATCCATGGTCGTTCCGTCAGAGAACTGCTGATCTGTGAATACTCGAATAGACATCAGATCACCCCTGTCGATGTGCTATTAGTAATCGACCAAGTAGTATGGTTTACCGTCCCGATAACATGGCAATCAGTTGCAGCGTTCGCAGCGTTGTTTACAATAGCGTTACCGGTACCATCCACCGCACCGTAGGTTGCGGTGTTGTCTGCCGCCCCAAGCATGCACCCGTTAATGACCGCCTTGCCATCTTCATCAATAGTAATGAATGTCTTATCTATAGGAGTGTTCACAGAGCGCTGGAACCTGCACCCCAGAAAGACTGCCTTAGCGTTTGCCTGAACTGTCACCAGGCTTGCCTGGCTAAGGTCGTCAGTAAAGAACGTACACCCTATAAAGGTCGCATGCTTGCCGACCGTAACACGGCGATTAAACACAGCCCCTACTGCTCCGCCGACGTGCAGCCCGTTACTTTCAACCTGTAGTCCGCCGTGATTTCCGGCCAGCGCAAAGACTAGGTTGTCACTCTTTTTGGATTCCGTGACATTGGCACCGCGCTCAATGACCACATCGCCAAGTTCGTCAAGGCGACTAACCACCTCTTGAACCAAGGCGTTATTACTTGTCTCTTCTCTGCTGCGGTCACGAGTGAGAACCTCACGAAACATACTCATCGTCCGGTTCTCCTGCGCCCACCGGCAGACTTCATAGCAGCACGCATACTGTTGATCACTAGCTTTTCGGCGCGGTTCTTTACAAAGCCAAACGCCATGTGGCCGACATGTTTGCCTTTAACTGACAGCGACGTTGCGATTACGTCTAACTGCTCTTCGTCAATAAGGTAGCTTCCATATTTTAAGCCATTGTTAAACGTGCGATCTTTAAGATTGCTGGTTGCATCCAGAGCGCGTGTTCTAATCGTGCCCTTCGATGCCTGCGTCTCGATCGCCGTCTGATCGCCAGTACCGTTGCCGGTAAAGTCTAAGACCTGGGTAGTCCAAGTTTTCCAATCAGCACCCATAACGACGTTGTATAGGCCCCACAACCAGTTAGCAGTTACTGGTGTCGCCCCAGTTCCATGGCTTACCAACTGAGCATAAATACCACGGGATCGAACCTGTCGCTGCTCATCGATGCCGACCTGGCGCGACATGTAGGCCCAGTCAACTGGCTGTGCTACGTCATCATCAGAATGCAGGCTTGCTACCTTAAAGGGTCGATGGATGACGACATCCGACTGCTCTGTTGCTACGCCATTGCTAATCATTACAGATAGTGCCGTCGGAATAGTGAATCCGTAGCCAAACAAATTAAGATTAGCTGCCCCAGCTTTAGGCTTCATCTTTAGGTAAAACAGTGGGTTAGGATAATCAATTGATAGGGGCAATGCAGCCAATGCCGAATGAGTTGCATTGAATTTGATACGCAACTCAACCCCAGTGGCATCAGGAGATCCCGAGGCGCTGTACACCTGTGCTTCAGAGTTAGTGCCTACATTTGCGGCGGTACCAATACTCCAGCCCCCACTGCCGTGGATGCGCTCAGTTGGGAACTCGATGTCCAAAAGCGCAGCACTGCTAACTACCGGCTCCCAGTGGGTGTTGTTGAAGCGCATAATAACATCGATGCGCGTAACCCCAGCTACAGCCGCGCTCCCTACTAGCTCAACAGGAATACGGTATGTTCCGTCAGCTAAGATCTCCGGCTCTCTAAAGTACAACCTAGATTGCACGGCAGGTGAGGCTGTCCGCAAAACAAGGTCGTCCTGCTTAAACACACGGCTATCCTCGTTCTCAATACTTCGATCTAGCCCACCGCCCCTTCCAAGGCGAAGTAACTGATAGCTTGATGCGGTTACTGTAGAAGCTGAAATTGAATCAGTAATTGCCTGCTCTTCGATGCCGCTGACAAGGTAGATGCCGGATCGGCCAGAAAGAACAAACGGGTTAGTAATGTTCTCAGCAACACCTACCTTAGACGCACCGCCCGTCACCTTAACAATGCTTTCTACCGGCCAAATGGACCACTCCCCGCCCCTGCTGTACCAACACACATTGAGGCTATCGACCGAGAACAGAAGACTGGCTGTGTCGGCATCGTAGACAATACTTACGACCTCATCTCCCTCGAAAGAGTAGACGCTTCGAGGCTGGTCAATCGTAATGTCAGTGGCCCCCGTCTGTTGAAAGTACGACGTTACGGGAGAGGTGATACTCCCAGTAAAGAAGTCCTGTATCCCGCTCGCAATAGGCTCCAACTGCATTCCATTGCGAGTAGCATAAACACCGTTTTGATCTACCCAGTAAACAGTGTCACCCTCGCTAGTTAAAGCAGAAGCACCCATGCAACCAATGGTTCTACTTACAGGGGACAGTCTCCCATTAGACGCAATAAACCCACGAGACGGCTGGTACAGAAACGTCTCAGACCGAGTGAATATCATTAGGTTGTCATCGACAGGAGCTAACGCTGTGATTGGGTCCTGCGACGGAACAATGATAAAGTTAGGTGCTGCAAACTGGTTTGCTCTGTTGGGGTCAGAGAAGTAGACATTACGTTCATCTGCTACAACCAAGCGCCCCATCATATTAGCGACTGCTGATGGCCGAGGAAACGTCGTCTGCGTTAGGTAGACATAGGCGTCATCAAATACGCCATCGACCGGGACAACCGGGACAACAAGGCTGCTTTCGGAGTACGAAGAGATCCACTGCTGCTTATCAGCAATCGGAACGGTCTTACTTCTGGATGTTCTATAGTCGGCCGGGAAGTAAGCGAGCATCCCCGTCCGCTTGTTTCCGAGGTAAAGAATGTCACCGAAGAACTCAAAGAAGAAGGGCTCATCCAGGCCGGAGATGTAACTCTGGCGATCCTGGCTCTCGTTAGATTCGTAACACCCGTACCATTCGTCCATGTTTAACGTGTCAGGGTCGTTCTGCGACGTGTGCCGGTGAAGGATCTCTTCCCACCGAACACCTGTGGCTACGTCATAAATGCTAATCGAGTAAAACGTAGCGAAGCGAATAGGGTTTACGTTCCCGGTTGTAAGCGTATTCCCAGAAGTTGACATGGCATCATTTAGGAATACCGTGACAATCTGGTCGTGACCAAAGTCCGTGTGGATTAACGAACTTCCCAGGTGCTTTCTGTACAGGCGATCGGCCCCTGTAAGGGCAATAAGGGTCGTATCGAACTGATCTACTTGGCCAAATCCAGGCCGCGTCTGCCATGACTCAGAGGCAATAGGACGCCACAGGTTCTGCACCCAGTCTGGCTTGTCCGTCTGGGACATCGACATGCCGCCACGAACCAGTTCGACCTCTACGGTAGTCGCAGCCATTAGAACCCCTCAATAACTCTTTGTGTGCTTTGCGCTACACCACCTCTCCAGAAGCGAGTGAGCCACGTCTTTAGCTCCTTGGTCTTTTCCTGCCGCCTGCGTTCAAGGGCCATGTTCTCAGCGTTGTCTCGAACCTCGTAGTATTTCGCTGCAATAAGAGCGATCAACGGATGAAACTGATCTAGGTTATCAATGAAGGCGCCAACAGGGTTGAAGTTCACCGTGTGATACGGGACAAACTCAATACGCATTGTCTCAGTATACTTATACCCAAAACAAATATTAGTTCCCTGCCGGGCGTAGTCTTCCCCGCTTAGAAGTTCCACATCATTTCTGGGACTTAAATACTGCCTGACCTGATTACTAGCTGTGCTGTCGATACGAGCAATGCGAACTAACCGGTGAATTTTATACTCAGAAGTGGCACCGCCATTAGTTGCACTGCTTAAAAACTTAATGTTTGGCGCAACCGTATCCGCAACAGTTAAGTCATACTTATCCGTGTCAACCAAAGTGATAAAAGCCTGCTTCGTAAAGACATCGGGCTGAACGCTAACTACAAGGTCTCGGAACTCACTGTAAGCCTCGGACAGCATTGTCGCCGCCTGAGCCTGCGTCAGGAAGGTTGTGTCGTCCTCATCGATAATAGAGCGAAAGAAATTATAGAGTTCCGTAGTTTGCATTATCCACCACCACCCATATTAGTCATGGCTAGACCACGCTCAGGGTTAGCTTCCCCGTCCATCTGCTGACGGAACGCCTTTCTGGCGCTGTAGGCGTCATGCTCCTGTGCCGCCTGTGCAGCAGCGGCTGGGGCGCCATAGGAAGCCATCAGCTTGCTAGCGTCCTCAGCTTGTCGCTCCTGGCGCGGGAAGACGGTTCTTTCTAGCATCTGACTACGAGCCTGCTCGTCGGGCTGCCCGAACGTCTGGATAGATACAAACACATCTCGGATGTACTGCTGAATATCAGGATTAAGTGTGTAGTACGTCTGGCTTTGGATGAAGTCACCAAACACGTGCTTGAACGCCTCAAGGTCATCAGTAGCGAAGATCTCGATCGTGCTTCCCTGCGTAGCGGCAATCAAGAGTTCCTGTGCATGACTCATAGCCCGCATGCGCTTGGTCACGTAGCTACTGCCCGTGCGGAAGTTGATCTCTCGCTGTGCGTCTTGAGGTGAAATAAGGCCAGCCTGCATAAGATCAAGGACCCGCTTCTCACGGTCTTGAATCTCGTCACGGAACAGGGAACCAACCTCAACACGAATCTCCGGGTCCTCGGCAATATCCGTGTCTTTAAGCTGGCGGTATACCATGATGCCCGTGTCATCCATCATCCGAACCAAACGGGCTTCCTTGTAGTGAGCCTTCACTAGCGACAGGACAACCTTGCAGAGGTCAATGAAAGCGTCCTCAATGTCGTCCTGCGTCACCTGCAACTGGGTCATATCCATTGCCGACAGGTTCTCGATGGCCTGACCGGAGTGAATCCCGATGGCCCGCTTACCTAGGGTCGTCGCATGAATACCCATAATGTCGCCAACCTCAGACTCAAGCTGGGCGATATTTTGCGGAACGTAAGCGGGAAGTCCGGGCATTTGGACCGGGCTTGGAGCCCGTCCACCGCTGTCGTCGTAAAAGATCTCATTGCCGGGCTTGCCGGTGATCATGCCAGCCTGCACCCCAGATGAGTTTGGAATCATCCACGGGGGATTAGCAGTAAGTAGAGTGTTTTCAATAACCTGTTGGCGTGATCGATTATAATGAATCTGAACATCGATGACCGGCTCGATTGCTCCCATGCCCCACAAAACACCCTCTGTGACAGTGTGTCGTATAAACTGAATGGGGAACGTCTTGCCGGGCCACTTCGTCTCAAAGAGCAGGTGCGGACCCATGATCACACAGTGTCGGCCGTCTTTGTAGTAGACCTGATGAATATCAACCGTGTTCTTAATAGGCTTCTGCTGCTGCATCTGGGAGCCAAAATAACTGCGAAGGCCGTGCGGTGGCCCTGCCTCAGCCTGGCCTTTAATTAGTTCCTTGTGGTCAGGGTACGCTTCTTCGAGGTCCGCCTTCTTAACGATTTGCCTAATGGCAACGAATGAGGACTCTTCAATTTCAGTTGCGCCCGGCTCAAAGTATAGATCGTAAGGGGCAATTACCTCTGTAACTACTTTGTCCTGCTTCTTGCTGTAGCGAGTAAGGACTCCGACATTTCCAGTCATCAGAATCCAGCGGACCATCTTTCCGACCAGGCTCTTCATTTTAATGTCGTACCAGTAGTGAGAGAGGACAGCTTCACTGGATTCTGCTTTTAGAATATCCTCTACACTATCGGATGATGGAGCCACAGCTACGGATGGGTAGGCGGCAATTAACTTAGATTGAAGGTTTCTAAATGGGTTAACAATCTTGTTAGCCGTAAAAGAATTACGCGCCCTCCGAGCAACAAAGCGACGCCGAGCGTCGTCGTAACGGAGATGCTGCTGATTGTTGAGGAATAGAGCGCACATGTCCCAAATGCGCTTATACCGATTCTTGTCGGTATCGCATTCCTGAATCATGGCTAGGACAGCTTTAGCCTTCTTGTCCTCGTCCACGTCAGTCCCTCAGTGCTTCTGCGAGTATTGCGAGATTTGTCTTATCGCCTTTACCCTTTTTCGCCAATGCGCCGAGAGTTCCGACGGTGCCCTCAGCGGCATCAATCGCAACTTCCTGACCTTTCGGCTTTCCGCCGGCTGCTAGCTCACCCACCATGCCGCCAATCTTAGCTGCTGCCGGGGTTGCGACAGCCGATATTGCCGGACCAACGCCGGGAATAAGGCTAGTAGCCATCCCAACACCAGTGCCTACCAACTGACCAATGCCCTTGCCCTTAGCGGCAGTTTCGCCCTGTCGCTGGCGAGCCCCCTGAGCCATTTGCCGCATTTGAGCGATGCGCCGTGCCTGCATCTCTTCGTCTCTGCCGAATGCCATTAGATGTCCCCCCGCAGATAGTCGATACCATAGTAGGCATCGTCAATGTCGTCGTTGTCCCCAGCCCCCCCGCTGAACACGGGGAGGTCAAGGGACCTTTGACGAAGCCGCCGAAGACCCCACCAGATCGCAGCCAAGAACCATAACTGGCCAAGGCTGACGATCAGGAGGAGTACCTCGACCCACAACACTAGTTCTTGATGCCGACCAGAACGCCATTGGCATTCGGACGCTTCGCAACCAAGTTATGGTAGTAACGAGCAAATGCTTCATACGCATCCACGTTACTCTTTCGACTCAGAACATTTCCGTCCAGATCAGCCATGCCGGGGTTCTTCAGGGTAACCTGAACCCAAGTGCTCGGCGTCAAAGCAATCACGCAACCCTTGGGTGCGTTACGGCTCGCCCGGAACGGAATCCCACCGTAGCTCATCTGCTGGGTATTAAACCCGGCGTCAGCGCCTTTTCCGGTCTGGTTGCTGGTAATACGGAAGTTACTAGCCGCTACCGTAGTAAGCGTCTCAACGTAAGCATCCATAAACCCGTGCTCAACAAAGAACATATCAGGCCGCTTGTCACTCTGGCGCTGAATCTTCGTGAGCAGCGTTTGAAGTTGACTGCTCGCAAAGTCCACGCCGAGCCCAGCAACAACAGCACCACTGTGGAAGTTCGAGCGCAGCGCGCTGTAGTCCGGCACCGCTCCACCAGGGTTGGTCCGATCCAGGCCGAACTGATCCTCAGAGCAAAGGTTAGTGAGAATACCAGAAGGCTGCTCGGCAACCGTCTCCGTACCACCAGCACTGACATCAGCGTAACTCGCCGCCTGGTCAATAATAACGGCAATCGGCACGTCATTAGGAATGCCGTTGCTGTTACCTGCACCAAGAATGACTTCGGCGCTCGACGTGGCAGAACTTGCCGCAGCCGTCAGCTTGATCGTGGTCGCACCTGCGGTGATCAGAGCGTATGTGTCCATGCGAACCAACCGGCAAGCGATAGCAGCGCCACCAAATGCGGGCAAATGCTCGGCGTTACCGAAAAAGTCGGCAGCAGCGTTGAGGTTAAGATTCTTGCGCATGATAAACCCGATGCAACCACCGCCCGAAAACATGTAGTTGTTGCAGCGGTTAGACAGCGACTCAAGGGCGCCATCAATTTCTTCCTGCAACGTAGCCTTAAGGCCATTGGGGTTATTGCGGCCAGATTCGATTGCGGGGCCGGTAAGTTCCATGCGGCTGTAGAGATACTTAGCGTCGACACTCATGCGAGCGCGACCGATCTCCTGTGGGTCAGGAATCTGTTGGTTTTCGCCACGATACCCAGCGGAGGTATTCCGAGCATAATTAACAGGAACGATCGCTTGGCCGTCGGTGAAGCCAGTGTTGTGCTGCTTAAACAACTCAACGGCAAGGATCTCGCGATTAAGCTGATCTTCGACCTTGGAGACGAACGTATCGTTCATCCACGCGCGAATATCAGCAACTGTGACTGGTGCAGTCATTTTCTTATGTCCTTATCAGGTTAGGCCAAACAGCTTATCTAGGCTGCTCTGCCATGATTGTTTATTTGGGTCGGCCTGTCCCGAGGATCTCTTCCCCGTTTGAGAACCGACTTCCGGAGGAACGTCGGGGGCAGCTTTATTATCGGCCAAATACCGAGCAATAGCCCCCTCTTCAATTTCTGCGAGGCGCTGAGAATACATAGCACCAAACGCATTGAGGTCAGCATTCGGGTCACGGTTGAGAGCCTCATAGAAAGCTTCTTCAGGTACGCCCGGATTAACAGCAGTCGCCTGCTTAACCTCCCGCAGTACATTCTGAGTCTCTACATCGACATCTCGATTGTAAGCCAACTGCTCGTACTGTTGCTGCAAAGCGTTAAATCGCTGGGCGACAACAGGGTCTAAATAGTCTTCTTCGGCCTGGGTAACGGCAGGCTGCGCCGACTGCTTGGGTTGCATTTGGTCCATATAGGACCGGAAGCGTTTAGCTTCCTCTAGTTCCCGTTGCAGCGAAGTGACTTTCTCCTCGTAACCGCTCAACCTTTCTTGAGCCTCGTTTCGAGAAGCAATGACCTTGGAGAAGCGAGAGTAGGGGACGTTATGTCCGGCTTCCGGCTCCTCCGTTGCAGTTTCAACCTGGGGGGCAGCATCGGGTTCCGGTGCAGGAGCCTCCTCGGTCTTGACCTCGTTGGAGCCCGAGGGCTCGGCTTCATTCGACCCGGCGAAAAGTCGATCCATATCCGCATCAGTAATTTCGATGCCCATTTAACGCCTCCAAAAGAAAATCGTGTTTTACGGCCACGCGCACGAGTGGGCTGCGTATTACCTGCCATTTTGACACGGTGTCAAGTATCAGGACATTTCCACGAATGGCTGGAGGGAGTTGTCCTCCTCTGCAACGTAGGATCTTCCGTTCCGCCTTTCCCACGTAAGCATTTGCTCAATGGTTCCTGGCTTGAACGCCTTTGCTGCATTTGCTTTGATACCATGGATCTGATCAAGACCCATAAGCGCTAGACCGAAAGCGAATACCATGTCGTCGTGGTTGCCCGGAGACGCTTCAACTCTGCCCCGTTTGTTGTAGATCAGAGCATTGGCCTCTCGAAGGAAAGTTGGGCATTTCATATCCACCCACCCCCGGGTGACATATTCGTAAACACGTGACAAAAGCTGCTGTCTCGAACTGGCATTCGTGTTGAATCCGAGCAGTTCAGTCCACTTGCCGCCCGTCTTCTCTTCTTTTGTCCGGCGATACAAACGGCGATGTTCGTGCCTAAGTTTCTCAATAATAGGTATGCCGTAACCGCCAGTTGTTTCGATGACTACCAGGCATTGGTGACTCATGCCTTTTTGGTCGTGATACTTAGCAGCCTCTTTATCAACTATCTCTTTGAATAGTGCGGGCTCTACTCGGTCGTAGAAGGAGGAGCACACTTTGATGTCGTGTTTTTTGGTAACATCCAACACCATAAACGCACTGTAATCGCCCCCTGGTGAACCAGACGCAGTATCGACCCCCATTGTGTAGATTCTGTAATCCAATGGTTCGTGCCACTGTTCGTACCCTTCTCTGATCTTCGTGTAGGGAAACGGTGTCTTAAAGAACCGTGCGCCTGAAACAATGAATGACAACTCAGCCGATGCCGGATGCTCCTGATTGAAAGCGTCCCAGTTGTTGCCACACTTGGTGCGTAGCTGCTTGGCCATCCAGTTCTTCTGACCGGCATCTAGCTTGTAGTCTTCTGCGTACTTGTCTTCGAGGTCACTGAACTTACTGTAAGGCTGCTCGTCCATGGTCATACGAGGATCTGATAGCCAGTTAAGAAAGATCTTATTCCAGCCGTTGTCCTTGATCCATAGTTCGTGGGCATCGTTTAGCCCGTTGGCTGTGGACTCCATGATGACTTTAGCTTCCTTGCCGGCGGTGCCGAACAGGGCGCTCATGGTCTTCTGGGGGTCCTTCCAGAATGCGTACTCAGAGGCATGGATGTATTGATAAGTTTGAGATCTCCAGCGCTCAGAGTCCGCCGTACCCACCTTAATCTGAGATCCCGTCTTGAAGCGCATCTCGTCCGACCGGGACTTAATCGTCGGAATTTGGAACTGCTTAGGGAGGTTGCGATAGGCAAACTTATAGATCTCAAAAATCTCTTCCGCTGACTTGTCGTCATGGGCGACGACAGCGCACTTGGTATTTCTCCAGAAGAGAACTTTCCAAAGGAAGTACAGTGCGATGACGGTAGACGACCCGAGTTTGCGGGCCTTGAGGATCATTACGTTGTTGTGGGTGTTGAGCCCGGAAATGATCTCTTTCTGTGCATCGAACGGGTCGATGGTGCAGACCTTACCATTGATGTCTGACAGCTTGGCGTAGCGGGTAGCGAAGTACCAGAAGTTGTTACGACAGGCTTCGACTTCCTTGCGGAGCCTGAGTGCCCTGTCGTTTATCATCAAATATCGTACTTCTGCTTCTTAAGGTATCCAGGGCTAATGCGGAACTCTTCTTCATCGTAGCCGCGCTTCATTTTGCCCTTCTTGTCGCCCTCTGTTGGTATAGCCTTGGTAGCCTTCTCTTCTTTGATTCCGAGCGCCTTTTTAGACTTCTCTCTAGAAGTTGCCCGCATTTTAGCTATCGCCCTTGCGCGCGCCTCAATCTTTGCGGGATCGTCACCCTGCTCAGTGCCCATCATGCTTAATGCTAGGGACCGGCCCGCCATTGGCTCACGCCGGGGGTCTTCATAATCCCGCTTTATGCTGTCCTGGCGAACCAGCCTCTTGACCTTCTCCTCTTTGGAGATACGGGGGAGGGGCTTACGCTTCGCCATCGGTCTCTTCTTCCTCAGCTTCCTCTTCCTCTTCCATCTCGTCTTCGTGGAGGTAGCCTTCGTCCTTCAGCTTGAGATGCTCTTCGTAGGTCTTTACTTTGACCTTCTTGCCGGACTCTGGGTCGATCATAATGTGGGGCTCGAAGTTCTCCCGCTCGGCTTCTTCCTTGGCTTCCTCTTC
>Ga0070747_1000596_pt1 | contig 17500 bp, 12 predicted proteins | sample VirMetDEL_Mar_31_FD_77321 | JGI IMG/M metagenome (GOLD analysis project Ga0070747, IMG submission 77321) | Aqueous microbial communities from the Delaware River and Bay under freshwater to marine salinity gradient to study organic matter... | ecosystem: Environmental > Aquatic > Marine > Coastal... | reverse complement strand
TGCCCGAGCTGTCGATTCGCATCCGCTCGGTACCAGCAGTTGCCCATTTTAAATAATTTGCGCTGTGATCATACTGAACATATCCTTGATATTCTGCAGAACCAGAAGTACCATCAGAGAAGAAAATTGTTCCAACACTGCTTGTACCAGAACGCAGAGTGATTCCGCAATGACCAGAATCTGCAATAGTCAAATTATCAGCAGTAGCTTCACCTTCAGTTGTCGTACCAAGCAACAGCCTGCCCGAGCTGTCGATTCGCATCTGCTCTGCACCGCCACCACTTGAGGTAACAAATGCAATATTGCCGCCCTCTGATTGAATTGCTAGATCCCCATCGGTGCCCCCATTGTGTATATCAGGAGCGTTGCCAATCCTGCCGCTAACGTTACTGTCATCAGCCTTAGTCCACAAAATGTCATCGTGGCTTACTAAATTATCGGTTGTGATCTTGCCTGTAATCGTGCCGTCAGTAACAACTTTTTCTAATTTGATGCGTGGATCGTTATTGCCAACAGTGCTGCGTTCTACAAATTGTGCTCCATCTTCAACGTCCAACATTGACTGAGGGCTTGAAGTTCCGATGCCGATGCGGTGCTCAATATTTGTACTACCTGCAGTGGTGTTAATATCCTGAAGCCGCATGATTTCATAACCATCGACATAAAAAAGCATCGATTTATTTGATACATCATTGTATTTAATTGAGCCTGTTCCTTCTGTATTGCCAAAATTAAGCTCAGCACCGTTCCCGCTACCTGAACTAGACCCATTCTTTAACCATAGCTTGCTCTCTGCATTAGCGGTGCCAATAACAACATTGCCGCTAACAGTCAGCGTCGAATCAAGAGTTGCTGCACTAGTTACATCTAACGTTCCAGGGACATCAACGTTGCTTGTAAATTCAACGCCTGACCCACCGGAATCAGTCTGCAGCAATTGACGCGCAGTGCCGTTTGCAAGCTTGCTAACTGCAATCTCTGCACTTGCATTAATGTCAGCATTGACGATCGTGCCGTCAGTGATCATCGTGCTAGTAATACTGCCCGTGTCGCCTGTCGTTACTACCGTTCCAGTAGTATTTGGCAGTGTAATCGTGCGGTCTGCTGTTGGGTTTGCAACCGTTAACGTAGTTTCATGATCATCAGCCGCTGAGCCTTCAAAAACAATATTTGCATTATTAAAAAGTAGATCGCCGGTCATGGTGTCGCCGCTTGCATCGACAAACGTGCCGGACTCACTGCGCCATGCAGTGCCGTCATAAATCTTCAGCACATACGTTCCACCGGTTGTATCCAACCACTGCTCTCCCTTCTCATTACCCTGCTCACCACTGACCGTACCTGTGCCAGTTGTGGTCCCACTTGCCGTAAAGACAACACCGACCGCATTTGAAGACGCCCCAACAGTTGTAAAATCTGACGTTCCAACCGTCAAGATCTTATAAATCGTATTAGCGACCAACGCTGTTGCAGCCGTACTTGCTGGCGAAGCATTTGGCGCAGTCGTTCCAATATGGACCGGACCAACCTTGACTAGATCGCCATTGCCGTCTTTAAAGAACAGACCAGGGCTAGCAAGATTAGTGTTAACAGCAAGCTGTCCATCCGACATTGCGGTTGGCAGAGGACGCTTATTTGCTGTGCCAGAACGCAGGTGCTGAAGAGCCATCCTTAATACCTGTTGCCAGGCCGGAAATTATGGCTCTATCTTACGAGACTCAAAAACTGCCGTCATCAAGCTGGCTGGTCAATGCAACCGTTCCAGTCAAATTAGGCAACGTCACGACACGATCTGCAGTTGGATCGGCAACCGCCAAAGTTGTCTCAAAGTCATCAGGGCTAACGCCTTCAAACACCAGCGATGCGTTCTCATCAAGCAATAACTGACCACTAATTGTGCCGCCAGCTTTTGGCAATGCCAATGCAGCCAAGTCATACGCGGTCTTAACGCCATTTGGTGTGGCGGCAGTTGTTGTACTAGAACTTGCAACGCCATCAGTTAGCTGCAACACGCCAACAGCACTTGTCGTGCCAGTCGTGACCGAGATAACAGGCGTTACCGTTCCAGTTGCAACTTGAATTGGAGCGGTGCCAGTGACGCTGGTGACGGTGCCAGCCTGATTAGCAATCCACTCAAGGCCAGTTGTTTCGCTGCTATTAGCGCTGAGGATGTAACCATTTGTCCCAACGCCAAGCTTGTCCAGCGTGGTCGTACCAGTAGGAACAATTAGATCGCCTTTTACATAAGAAGCAATCCCAGTACCACCACGAGCTACAGCCAGCATTCCGCTGGTCAAGTTGGTTGCAACGCGGCATTCGTTGCTAACTTCTTCAAGTGCTAGTTGTACGTTCGTGCTACCAAGGCTTGCTGCAGGTGAAAATGCAACATTATTGGCCGTTTGCGCCGTATAAGTAGACGAAACATCAATTTCAATCCAGCTTGATCCGTCTGACAAAAGAATGTCAGGCGGCGCAAGAGTTACCGTAGGCGCTGGCGCTGTGCCCGTACCACCAATAGAGACAACAAGGTAATAATTTGAGTTGTCTGAGCTGGGAGAAGGTAAAGCATTGCCAACACTTATCCCTAGGGCAGCACCCTCGCCAGTTACGCTTGCAACTTGGTTTGTTGTTGCGTTGTAAGTGCCAGCAAGAATGATTGCACCAGCCGAGATGCCAAGCGGCTGCCAAACGTTACCGTCCCAAACAAAGAAATTTCTTTCAAGCGGGTTATAAAACAGCTGACCCTTGAACGCAGCAGTAGGCAGTGATTCGCCAAATGCAGTAACAGAACTATCAGCAAGCTTGTCTCCAGTGATTGCACTATCAGCAATACGGTCAGTCAGGAACTCGCCCGTTGTAATCTTTGCTGCATCAAGATCAGGAATATCTGCATAAAGCAGAGCAGTTGCTGCAGTAATATGGCCTTGGGCGTCAAATGTAACGCCACTAACTGTTGCTGCAGTTACGCTATTGCTGTGATCTAATGTTCCACTTGTAACTGCTAGACCTGTTCCAGGCTGGATAATGCCCTTAGCCGATGCTGTTGCATCAGGCAGATCAGTTGGGACCAGACTACGGAATGTTGGTGCGGCATCCGCTCCAGTAGCTGGACCTGCAAATACACTGGCTGCGACTTGCGTGTCAAGTGACAGCGATAGATCAGTTGTAAATGCAGTTGGGTTGCTAACAACAACAGCGAATGGAGTGGACTCCGTAACTGTTATCGACTGGATACCAGCAACTTGTGACCACGCTTCTCCGCTCCAGCGGTACGCAATGCTTGTATTAGTGTTGTACCAACCTTGGCCTGTGTAATCACCTGTCCCAGAAGGGGTAGAACTGCTAACAATGCAGGTTGCCTGATCACCAATCTTTGCTGCGGTAACTGAATCAGCGTGAAGCTTGCCTGTTGTTACAGCGCTAGTGCCAAGATTTGCCTCAAGAACAATGCCATTCTCTAACGTTGTTACAAACGCTCCAGTGCCGCTGCCTGTTACAGCACCGCTCAAAGTAATTGTTTGATCGCCGGTATTTGTTCCGCTGCTAGTTCCGCTAAAAACTGATCCGTTTGTCCAAGTTCCAGTAGAGGTAGCTAAATCTCCAAGACCTAATGTGGTGCGTTGGTCTGCTGCAGTTCCATCATTAAGTAAAGCTCGACCAGCAGCTGTGCAAGCAATTTCTTCAATTAAACCGCCGTTAGCGCTACTGCGACCAAGAATTATGTCAGTGTTAGTTGTATTTTGAATCTTTTCATAAGTAACTGCGTCTGATGCAATATTGGCGTTTTCTACGATTCCAGCAGAAAGACTTGTCGAAAAGGAGCCAGTACCTGTTCCTGTTACCGCGCCAGTTAATGTAATCGTCTGGTCGCCAGTGTTAGTGCCAGAAGTTGTACCACTATGTGTTCCCGTAAACGTGCCGCTTTGCGTCGCTAACGTTCCAAGGCCAAGTGTTGTTCTCTGTGCTCCGCTGTTGGCATCATCAAGTAATGCGCGACCTGCTGCAGTACAACTAATCTGCTCAATTGTCCCTGCACCAGCAGTTGCACGACCTAGAAGTACATCTGTGGCAGTTGTATCTTGCAGTTTGTCGTAAGTGACAGAATCGGGAGCAAGGTTCGCCTCTCCAATAATCCCTGCGGCAATTGTCGTCGCAAACGTACCAGTGCCACTACCAGTAACAGCTCCCGTCAGCGTGATCGTTTGATCGCCCGTGTTAGTGCCAGAAGTTGTGCCCGAATGCGTTCCAGCAAACGTTCCGCTTTGTGTAGCTAGCGTCCCAAGCCCTAATGTGGCGCGTTGAGCTGCAGCATCAGCATCGTCAAGCAACGCTCGACCTGCTGCTGTTAACGAGAAAACTGCATACGTGTCAGAGGCAGTCGCGTAAATACCTTGATCCGCAGCAGTCGTTAATCCTGAAATTGACTGCAACCCAGCGTCATAAGCCTGGACATCCGTCCCGATTGCTACGCCAAGGTTTACCCGTGCATTGGCAGCATCACTTGCTCCCGTTCCACCATCCGCAATGGTGATGTCTGTAATACCAGTGATCGTGCCACTGGTGATGGTCAGGTTTGTAAGAGTTGCGCCATCAGCGTCAAGCAGGGCAATTGTGCCAAGACCTAACGTTGTTCTTTGAGCTGCGGCACTTAAGTCATCTAATAATGCTCGACCTGCTGCAGTACAAACAATTTCCTCAATAACACCAGCGTCTGCAGTGCTACGTCCCAGCAAACGGTCAGTTGCCGTAACGTTCTGGACCTTGGCATACGTGATTGCATCATCAGCAATCGAAGCCGTACCTAGCTTTGTCGTGCTGCTTTGATCAAGCTTGTCTAGATCAATAGTGCTGACATCGATCAGGTCCAGACCAGCATCGACAAGGTTTTTTGCCGTAACCTTTTTGGTCTCGGAGCCGCTAATGTCCGCAATAGGCAGGACGTCTATTGCTGCAACCCCAGCCTTGGACAGCTCATTGAGCTGCGTAATTCGTTGGTCAGCCAAGGCTCAGCTCCTTACGCCAGGGGTACTTGCGTTCAGTTTAATCCGTAACTTCCTTCAGCAGGTAATCAAGAGACTGCTCTTGACGAATCCGATCGTCGTCTTCCTTAAGTAGATACTCACCTAACGTTCCAACAACAAGCTTCAACTCACCAGTCGTCACGAAATCTAAGGTGCATCTGATTGCATCGTCTAAGTCAACAGAGACACCAGAATTGGTTACGACGGCAGTGAGAGAGTAAAAAACGCTCTGCTCTGCTGGATTTAAATCCCTATCAACCAAATAAAGGAACAAGTCAAAGGCACAACCCAAGTCAAGCCTTTGGATTAATTGCAGCATCAATAACGGGGTTTCCCTTACGCCGTCAGTCGCATTGTTGAAAACGCATTCAATACGTCCACTACCGCTGATCAAACCAGCATTGTATTGATTCTTAAACTTGTCCGAAAGCGTTGTAGTATCAACTTGCTCACGACTGGCGTTAAATTCGTAGCTCGTGACGTCCCCAAGAATGTTAGAACTAACGTCTCTAACGGCAATCGTTACTGCAATAGAATCACCCGTAAAAGCCTCTAAAGCAATCTCATTAGATCTAACGTTATTAACGGCATCCGCAAAAGATGAAAACAACCGCAAGCCGCCAGCGGCATTTACATTTACATAAGCACTAAAAGTATCTTCAACTACCCCGGAAGACCAGTTAGAGGCTGGGATAAACAGAAGTTTTCGTGCGTCAGTTGTCTCAATATCGATCCTGTCACCAGTAAAAAGGTTATCTATTCCGTTTGCCGTTCCAATGCGGTTAAGGACCGTACTGATGTCGTCAAGGCTAATGCTTTCTTGCAGGACGCCAAGAGTTGGATCCGTTCCACGGCGCAGTCGAACGTTGCCTTGACTGCCAAGAAAAAACGTCATTAGCTAATGACTTCAGTAAAGTCTCCGTCAACCGTAAAATTAATTGGGACGACACTTAACTCGCCAGTTGAGACAGAAACGCTTGCTGACGTGATGTAAGCGTTGAATTTAATATCATCTGCACTGCCGGTGCCGACATTCAACTCAAGACTTACACGGTCGCTTTCCGTGACAGCACTTGTTTTCATGATTTTGGACAGCAACGCAGTAAATTGAGTATTGGTTGCGCTTTCGCCAGATTCAAGCTTGTAATACATCAAGGTTGCGCTGCCAGTTGCGCCTTTAACTCCAGGAGTAAAGGTGTTTACGCTGCTAGAGATATCGTTGGTACTTAAAAGCTCTACCGTGGTCTCAATAGACCAATCACGGATCTTAGCTACAGGCTTCCCGCCAAAAACCAGCGAGCCTGTACGTCCGGTGTAAAAGGCCATCGCTGCGCTGGGCTTAGAACATTGCTTTCATACTAGCTTACATCAAACTCGCTGGGCCTAAAGTCCGCGACATGAGCGCGATCTTGATCGTCACAGGGATACTCGATAGCTCTTACAGTCACTTCACCGTCCTGATCCATTTCTACTTCCGTAATCCGGAACACACGCTTCTTACCCGAACTGATCCCCATCACATAAAGCTGGCCAGCCCTTCCAGACAACGCTGAAGCAACACCGTTTAAAACGCTTATTGAGTTCTTAGCCACAACTTGTTTGTTATCCCGGTTATAAACTAAAAAGTCGTAAGTTCCATTCGGAATTTTATCTTTTAATGGCGAGTTCAAGGCGCCACCTTCAGCAATAACGCCGGAAGACGTTCTTTCCCAATGAGCAAGGCCAATATCAACATAAATAAACGCTCCAGGCTCAACTGGGTTGACTGACGGGAAAGTCTTAAATTCAATGCCGCGCCGAATAAACCTGCGCTGATTGACCAGCATCTTGCCAAACAAAATGGCCTGCTGCCTGGTCGTAATAAAGCCACTTGCATCAAAAGTTTCTCTAATTATTTTTTCACTGACAACGTTAGCTTGCTTTCTTGAAACTCGGACTGTCCTTCTGCGCTGAAAAATTGCCTTTGAAAATTCTTCTCTGTAAACAACAGTTGCGATAAGGTCTTGAGTATTTGTTCCATAATCTAAGAACTCTTCTTTGTAAGAATCTTCAAGAATATTGCCTGTCGTAAACAGCCCAGAAATTGTCATAGAAATAGGGCGGCCATCGTTTTCGGCTGCTTTTCCATTGCTGCGTGTGGGCAACACAGGGACTAAAGTCTCTCTGCCATTCTTTCTTGCAAACTCAAGCAAGCTAAAAGGAGCATTGTTAACCCAAAACTCACGCCAAGACGAATTATCAGCAATCACACAGTCCATAAACAATTGAACTTTTGATGGCGCCCCACCGTCTTCAGGATGAGCGGGCAGGTTGTTGTTCTGGCAGAAAGCCTTAGCAAGTTTAAGACTGTCTTGATCTAAAACAGAAGTTGGCGCGTATTTGCCAATTCCGTTTACTTTATCAAGAACAGTATCTACAAAAATGTCAGGTGCATAGCTAGTACTTGCACTTGGATGTTGCTGGGTAAAGTCTTCAACCTTGTAGCTTTTCTTGCCCTCCTCTACAAACGTGGTCACGTTTCGCAAATCCTGTATATTTCGACCAGCGAAAAGGCTCAATGCAATCACCGAAAGATTTCTATAAACTCGATCTGTGTTTTGTATCTGCTGCTCGCTCACAGCAGTTAATGCCATCTCCGGCCCATTTTCAAAACTAAACTGAACCTGCGTGTCAGTATTAACCGAGAATACGTCCCACTCATTTGTAAGCTTAGGGCCACGCTCTTCAAGGTTGGGCCAGCCATCTCTGTTAGTCGCTTGACTCTCTGCACCGTGATACCAAACTTTTCCAGAATCACTGTTGTTGGTGGTAGACCTTATCTTTTCGTTGCTGTCTAAAATTGCAAACCTGCTTTGGCCGTTCAATCTGATTTCAGAAGCTACGTCGTAAACAGGATCAATCTTGAAAGAGTATTTATCGCGGGTTGGCGCTTGGAAATTAAAATCGGTATATGCGTCGCTTTCAGAAGATTGACGCAGTACAAAAAGAACTTTGTGAACTTCGTATTTTGATTCTGATGCTTTTTTGTAAGAAAACCTAAAAAACGCTTGACGACCATGTATGCCGTTGTCACCTAAGGAATATTTTTTAGACGCTTTTACTTCGCCATACTTTTTCTGACGGCCAGAAATTCGCCTAAACAACCTCGACTTAATCGAAAACTTAACTTGATCAACCTCGCTTACCGTTTCATAACTGGCCGAATCTGCTTTTACTAAAGCTTTGACAAAGAAGTTGTTGTCAGCTTGAGCGATGCAGTCTTCCCAGTTTTCCAAGAAATGGTCGATTGCGCGTTTAGCGTGCCTTTTTTGCGCCTCAATACTGTCAAATTCTCTTCCTACCGCATTTATAGCATCTTCGTCAACAATCTTTTTGCCCATTTGAAGATCATCCAGCAGGTCGTCCATTCGCTCAAGACCTCCAAACTGGTATTCATTTGTGCCTCCGTTTTCAGCTGGAGCAAGGCTTGTGAACCCGGTTGTTGCATCTTCCAACTCTTTAATTATTGGCTTTCTGGCTCGGCTAGTAAGTATGTTAATTCTGCGCTGGATTTTTTGTTTCCGATCAGCAATAAGTTGCTCTAAATTTAGCTGATCCTTTCTCAAGGACATGCCTCCTGTTTTATTGTCGCTTAATTGGTCCCAGCTGGGTATCCTTCTCACGTCGCCCTGAGTGTTTTCGTTAAAAGCACTCTGCTTGACTCTTTTTGACTTTTTAAGATTTTTCTGAACTCTTCCTCTAATGTTTTTTAACTTTTGCTGATCCTTTTCTAGAAGGCCAATTTGTTTAAATAATGATCTTTTACTGTTATTTTTCCTCTCGTCCTTTTTAATTTTGTTTTCAATAGCGTCCTCTAAACTTATGTTTCCAAGGATTGCTAGTCTTACTTCTGACTCATCATGATCTCCGTTATTGAGTTCAGCGATTACTGCATTCGCTCTTCTCCGATCTCGGCGTAATTCAGTTCTGGCAAGCTTGGAATTTAGGGTTGGCGGGTCTTCCATAAACTGACGCTCCAATTCTTTTGTGTATTCAATTGAGCCTCCAGGATCAATTGATTCAGACTTGCTTTGACCAACTGCGTTTGTCCACCTAACTGTGCGTTTGTTTTCAAAATTATAGTCAACTTTGCAACCGCCCAACTGATAAGTATTTTTAAACCTTGTCCTTACATATTGCCGCCGATTTGATTCTTTTTCTTTCTCTTTCTCGGTAGCAAACAAGTCTTGAAAATCTTTATCAAGCTTAGTGGGGGGATCAGGTACTACCTCTTCATCCTCCGTTTCATTTTTTATTATCGTCAAATGCTTCTCTAGTTTCTTTTTCTCGACTTCGCTGCCCTCTTGCACAGGACTTTTTCTGTCGTAAGGTGCGGAAGGGCAAATCCCGTCTTCTATGCACGTAAACGTTGCATTGACGTCTCCGTAATCAGGATCCTTTGAGTCGCCAAAGCTGGTCAAGCGGAACTTAGCGGAACCCAGCATATAGGTGCTGCCAAAGTCCAAAGCATTTACTGCTTGACGACGAAAATTAAGAGCTAAAGGTGATACATTGCTGTCGCCTTCGCTAAAGCTTTTAGACTGAAACCTGACCTGAATTGTATCGTTTTTGTTATAGGCGTAATCTGGGTGACTCCAGTCATTTTTCTCTACAGTAATTCCTATATTTCCAAAATCCTCTTCCCCTTTACTGTCCCTCGTCACCATTTCCACCTTGACAGGAATGGGGTCGTAAATGCCAAAAGACGAAGAAGTGGTTGGAGAATATGCCTGGCTAAAACCTTCACGACCTCCTTCCCCTTTACCGCCAGCCGTTACAATCTTGCAAACTTCTTGGTTGTCATTTCGCTTTAAGTCTTCTGGGTAAAACTTTAAGTCACCAAAATTAGGTGCTATGTCGTCAAATACTGGTGGCCCTCCCTGTCTTTTACCTTTATAAAAAAGAAACGTCGCTGATGGATCTAGTTGATCCATTGACATTGAGCCAAAAGCAGTTCTTTTGTAGCTGATGTTGAGGATCTCTGCCGCTCCAAGAACAAACAACAGCTGCATAAACTGCGCTGAGCCGAAATTATCAACTACTGACCAAACTAGGGAACCGCTAACGCGAACACCTCCTTCCGGATTGTCGTTCCTGCTGGTGTAAACAAGATTTACCGTGTCACCGTAAGACGCAAGCTCTGGTGCGCTATTGAAGCCAGAAGAAGGCGCAAAACGTTGCTGCCTTGTTCTTCTTTGATTGTCAGGGCCACTAATGTCGGGAAGCTTGAGTTTTGGCGTTAATAGCGCCGCTCCAACCTGAAACAACGCCCCAACAACCGTTAAAACAATTGCGGTTATCCCCAGATCGTTTCGGACATCAAGGGCAGTTCCAGCTTTTGGATCCTTATATTCCTGCTGCAGCGCAACAAACTCTAGATACTCTTCCTTCGTTACCCCAAGGGCTTCAATCAGCTGGTACTCATAAGGCAGCAGTCTCCGATCCATCAGTTCAACCAGAAATAATGTGCGTTAACGCGCTCTACTGGAACGCAAACAACTTGACCGCCCGGGGCAAGACAGATCAGACCCTGATCAGTCACCGTTCCAAGTGCAGCGTTGTTTGGCTCAGCAAGCAAAGCAGCGGCACCAACTTTTGGTATCTTAAGCCGCTTCCCGCTCTGAAGTAACCAGCGAGCCATTTGAGATGGCTTAAGTGTTTCAGCTGAGTACAACCAATAAACCCAGCAAAACTGCTCCCGATAATCCGACAAACCCAAACGTGAGCGGATCTCACAAAGCAACTGAAAACAGTCAGTCTTGTTCCGTCCGTCTGCTGGGTGTGCGCCCCAGCAATATTCCAGACCTATTAAGTCATTCATCGCAATGACAATGTTGACTCAAGGGGCAAAATGCCTACGTTTCTTTCCGTCAATGTGCTGGCTGGAAAACCTGCAGCAACACCATCAAGAGCTGACCGGAAACGAAGCTCGATCGAATCATCACTGAATGACGCACCAATGCCTACATAAAATTCGTCAAAGCCGCCACTTCTAAATTGATCATTTTGGTTGACGAAACGAGTAGATACGCGCAATTTGCTTAGCCTGTTGCCGTCGCCCTGCTCAACAAGTCGAACCGCGTACCCAGAAGCAGGCAACCTAATCGTGATCTGCTGGTTGTCTGCGTTAAGGCTAGAAACACCACCCTCAAGCTCAAAAGGCACAAAGTCGTAGCCTTGGCCGCTAAATGATTTTGCTTGCCCTACAAAATAATTTTGATAATAATATAACTTGCCATCACTTGTTTCAATTTTTAAGAGCTGGCAAACCCTGATTTCACTTGTAGACATTAGGCGTCAAGCTCCCCAATAAGTTCGACAGAAACGTTGCTAATTCCTGGATAAACACTTTGCACCTCAGGAGGTTTAGCGTAACGCCATTTTACATCCGCGTTCCTAAAATAACTTTTAGTCGTACTTGACATTCCTCCAAACACTTTACTGCCTAGCGCAAAACTGTCGAAGGTTCCGTTGGCAGTATCGTAATGGCTCAAAAGCTGAGCGACCGTTCCAGTATCGGTACGCAGTGGATTGTCATCACCAATATTTTTGAACTGCAGTTTCAAGATATATTGCGTCTTTTTGTTGCCAAAAGCGCGGCGCACTGTCGCCCCAGACATTGCGCGGTATGTCTTACTGGGCAAATCGCCCATCGTCATGCTTCTGGTTGACGGTTTCATCTCTGGGAAAGCACTAGCCATCAGCGAAGACCAATACGGGTTCTAGTTCTAGGGCTATTCTGCATCTTATCCAAGGTCATGTTCATACCTCGTTTTGCTCCGTCATTAGACGCTTGCTTACGGGTCACTGCCATTGCAGATTCAAGCTGCTCACGGCTGACGTATTCCGTTCCACCAATACTGGTTGTCTCGAAGCTGAAGTTCATGGATGGTGCGCCTCCTGAAGCAGGAGAACGACCCATAAGGGAGCGCATGTCTTCATTACGCATGACACCGCCTGATTGACCTGGAACGAATAGCTCTGGGCCACGCTCTCCAACCATGTAAGGCTGCCCGCCTGAAACTGGGCCTCCGTTTGCTTTGGCTTGAAAATCATAAATTGGGCCTTCCACCCCAGCTGCTCTAAACGAATCAAGAGGATTTTCAGGCAACTTGCCTGTGCCTCCACCGCCAAAGCTTGGGCCTCCAAGTGCTTTCAGTACTGCCTGCAAAGCAATCATTGTCAGTTGTTTGACAATGATTTCAGCGGCCATAGCAACAAAGCTTTCGCCAACGCTCCTCAACATGTCTGCCAAAGCTTCTTGCGTTGTCTTGCTTCCATTTATGACTCCTTGGAATGCCGCTCCAAATGCAGATCCAACATTGTCAGCAACGGCAATGGCAACGTTTCCAAGTTTTGTCATCTCCGTTAGTTCGCCTTGCAGCTGAGCAACTCTGTCTTCAACAGTTTTTCTGTCAGAGGTATCGCTCTTACCTGGCCCTTTAGCTGCCTCTTGCTGTATAGCTGTTTTTTGTTCTTTAAGTAAACGTATCCTTTTCTCTAAATCGGCAGTTTGCGCTGCGTTTAATTCTCCACTTATGATTTCTGCGTCAAGAATGCTTATCTGCACATCTTTTTGCCTTGATAAAGCATCAACTTGCTTATTGAACTCAGTAATTCTTTTTGCTTCAGAAGGTAAGACCCCTTCCATCAACAAACGGTTGTACTCCTTAGACGCTGCAAGACTTGCTTCTTGGCCTTCACGTATGCCCTCAATTGGAGCTACAGCGCTTCTAATTGCTTCTGCTCGCTTCCTAGCGTTAGCTAGCTCAAGATTGGTATTCTCGGTGGTTCTTATTTGATTGGCCAGAGCCGCTTGATCAACTGCAAAATCTTGATTTTTAAGCTTGGCAATTCTTTCTAAAGTTTGCTCATACTTTGCTTCTATTCTAAGTTTCTGCGCTTGCTGCGTTCCAGCGACTTTGCTCTGTGCTAGCTGACGTTCCAGACTGGCGGTAAAATTACGAGCTTGTTGCTCTTGACGGGCAAGTTGCTCGGTTTGCTTGGCAAGCTTGCCAGCTCCGCTTCCTATTTTCTTGTTCTTTGCCTCCTGCGCTGCGACAACGCTGTTAGTAAGTTGTAAGTTTTGGTTGGCAGCTTCATTCCTGCTTTTATCCCGCTGAAGCCCCTCAACCTCTAACGTGCTGCTATCTACTGCGTTATTCAAGCGTTTCTCTTCAATAGATGCGGATATCTTGCTGTCAGTAAGTTGCTGGGTTTTGCTTATTATTAGCCTTTTGTTTGCAACAACTGTTGCATCCGTTAAGTCGTTATTGCGTTTTAAATTTTCTCCTATTAGCTCGGTTATTTCGTTTTCAAGCCTTGAAGAGCCAATGGCTGTAGTGGCTTTTAGCTGCTTGGTCTGTTGCGACAACTGTTGCGCCGGAGTTAATTCAGGGGCTTGCAGCTCAGGCTTGGGGCGTGATGATATGGCTTTGTTGGCAAGCTGAGTGAATGCAGGGCCCCCTGGCACCATTGCGCTTAAGACTGTTTGCGCAAAAGTCTTAGGAATATCAAGTTTTACATCCTCGCCAAAAGGAGTAGGTATTTTAATGTTACTAAGCTTGCTTAAAGTTGCTGCAAATACATTTACAGTGTCAGCAGCTGCAAGCAATGCAGGCAACAGCGACACGATTAGAGTTGATTTAAAGTCACTAATATGTTGCTGTGTTTGCTCCTGAGCATCATCTAACGCTTGCAGCTGAGCAACAGCGTCTACTCCTAATTTTTGAGCTACTGTATCTAAGAGCAGAGCTTGTGCCTCATAAGCTTTACCTGCAGATTCAAGTTGTTGTATCTGTAGCGCAACCGAGCTGTTTACTTTTATGCCTGCCTCGCCTAAAGCGGTGAGAGCAGCGGTTGGCTCGCGCAACGAACTACTTAAGCTAGTAATACTGGTTATTGTCTGATCGACAGCGGCACCAAGTTGCGTACCAACAAGACTTAAGCCAAAGCCAAGCTGTCCTCCGGCAAGACCTCCTCCAAAACCACCCAAACCACCGCCAATGGCGGCTCCAGGGCCTTGGCCAAATAGCAACGGAAATGCACCGCCAATAATTCCGCTACTAGCTGCATCCTTGATACGTTTTCTTCGGGCTAAGCGCTTGTTCTGTATCTGTTGCTCAAGCTGCAACTCTTTCTCTTTCAGCTGGTTAGTTCTTATTTGCTCTCTATTTGTATCTGCTATCGCAACCTTTGCTTTAACATCTAATTTCTGCAACGAGCCTGCTAGTCCTACTAATTCCTGTCTGCTTTTAATAGTTCGCTTAACAATTTCTAGTTTTTTCTGAGCCAAGTCGATGCCTTTTTGCTCAGCTCTGTTCATAGGCAAAGCTACGTTAAAACCCATCGCCCCAGAAGGGGCAAGTGGCCCTTGCTGCTGCTCACCAGAGGTGCCTCTAAGGGCAATTAACCTTGCTTTTTCAAAAATGCTGGCTCTTTTTGCTTCATTAGTTGTATTACGAAGAACAGCAAGGTAATTAGCTTGAAGATCAAGACGCGCGTTGTGTTGCTTGACTGAGGTCGCATCTAGTCTTGCTAAAGATTCTTGTACCTTGCCAATACCTTGTTTTACATTTAAACGTTCCTTATCCAAAGCAAGAGATCTTGCTAACCGTTCATCGATGGGAGAGCTTTGGCCCCCCAATACTGACGACACCTGCCCCGGACCTATCTCTCCTGAATATTGTGTACCTCCAAAAAATCTTGATCTAGCGGGAAGCGGTGACGATAGCGCAGTGGAAGAAGCAGGGCCTGGGCCTATTGGTCCTGCAAATTGTGATCCGCCTTTAAACGATCCACGCAAGTACGAACCAGCCATTGTCGTGGCTGCGCCACGCTGCGTAGGAGCAGCTAGTGCAGCGTTATAAGCTTTTAACGCTTGAGTGGCTCCTCTCCTTTTGGCGATTTCTTCGTCAATTAACCTGTTTTGGCGCGACTGAGCGCCTTCAGCATTAAGTAGAGCACTAACGTAAGTTTTTACGGCTGCAGTTTCCGTAGTAGTTGCTTTTGCAGCTTTTTCAGAAGCAAACGAAACTACTTTTAAGTTGTCTGCAGCGGCTTTAAGCGTTTGATTATAAGTTTGTATATTTTGAAGCGTCTTGTTCTCGAACAGATCTCTAGCGCCTAAAAGATCTATCTCTTTTGATATTTGGCCAATGTTGTGCTGTAAATCTCGTAATTTTTTCGCGCCCTTTACGCCGATCTCAATCTCAGCTCTATAGGCCACGACGGTTCCAGCGCACTGCGATGCCTAAGTTTAACGCCTACGCCGTGCCTTATCCATTTCCTTCTGCTGCTCGTCATTGATCACGCTGAAATAGGCGCTCCAACCAAGCAGCTCTTCTGGCGTCATTGTGGCGCGAACCTGTGACAAGCTCATGCCAAGCTCTTTGGCAACGCCAAATTGCAGCATGAGCCAATTGTCCTTACGAAGCTCCGCGCTTAGGATTTTGGGTCGATTGCCGCTTCGTCTTCACCTTCGCTCAGCACTCCAAGCATCAAAGACTGAAGATCCTTATCCTTCACTTCGTTCTTTAGAACGTCAATCTCACCAGCAGCAAACAGCTTGTTTCCGTTTGCGTCTTGTGCCTTAGCAATCAACAGCTGTAGCGCAAAAGCATTGGCATCATCTGATTTAGCCTGCTTCTGAGCACGCTCACGCTCAGCCATTGTCAAAGGTGTCACATACATTTCAAACTCTGTGCCATCAGAAAGTTCTACTACCTTCTTTGAAGGTTCTAGGTTTGCAGCTTTCCGAAGACGATCAATTGCTCGCAAAGAAGATGCAGCAGCCATACAAATGATTGTGTATGTGTTGACTGTAGCAGTGCAATAAAAAAAGCCCCAGATAAACCAGGGCTTTTCTTGTTTTAAATACGAATTAGGACTTAGCGAAGTCGAAAGTCGGTGTCGTAGTAGGACGGAAGTTGATCTCAACAGACTGGGCATCATCAGGGTTGATGGCCAAGCTTGCTGTAGTCAAGTTTGCTTCAAACTCAATAGAGCGGCTCAGTGTGTCGTTCAAAGTGCCACTGCTGAACACCTGATCGGTATAAAGCTTGAACTTACAACCGGTCTGAACACGCTGAAGCACGTCTTCGACCATCCGGTTGCCCAGAGCATCGTCAGTGTCAGTGAAGTACACAGTTGCGCTTCCCGAACCATCAGCAAAACCTGCAATAAAGGTCTTGAATGGAACGTACTGCCCAGGGGTAGCGCCAATCGTTGTGACGTCAATTTCGTCACGAGTAATCTCAAAGTTCCACTCACGAACCTGGCCGACAGCTGCAAAAGCTGAATACTCAACCTGGAACTTGTTTGGAGCGACAGCAGTGCCGTCGTCTGTAATCGTGATGGTAGAACCGCCTGATGTTGCAGAAACCTGCATTACACCGGTTGCTGCCACGTAAGAAATGACGTAGTAGACAGTGCCAGCAGTGATGCCAGCAGGTACCGTTCCAGTGCCAGCAGCGCCTGTTGTGGTGTTGACTACACTGAACTTGACGGGGTCACCTACCTTAAAGTTCAGGTAAGTTGCAACTGTCACGGTGTCAGCAGCAACAGTGACGTCGCCTTCAGCAAACTGACCCAACGTGCCAGCTGGCTTGTAATAGAGGGCACCTGAAGTGCCGGATAGAACGGTGGCTGCCATTGGGCGTACCAGAGAAATAGGGTTTCTGCGGGCACAGCCCGGCTATTAACAGATTAGCGCAAAGCAATCAAGAGATCACTGTTGCCACATAGCCTGTGTCGATTCTTCCCATAAACATCGGGGAATCTTCAGTAGCGGAAAACGTTGGTCCGTTAATGCCGCTAACTCGAAAAAATACACCGCTATTCGTCTTAGCTGTATCGTTCAACGTCTCCAAAACGCTTACAGCAGTTGTCAGTAGCGTTTGATTACGTGCAGGGCCTTTGCCCTTTTCCGTAAAAATACGAATCACAATCGCACCACGAGCATTGTCAACGCTGCTAGTCAATGTTGCCTCGTTGGTAAGGCCGAAAGTCACATTGATGCGGACATACTCTGTTGTGGTGTTAGCTGGAACGGCAGTGATGTTGTCGAAGAAGACTGGTACGGCTGGTGACAGGTTGTTGAAAGCCGTCAAAAGCGGATTCTCAACTGCAGCTCGAATTGCTTGGTAGTTCATCGTGGAAATTTTTTAAACGCTTCTTGAAAACTTAGTTTAATTGTTTTGTCTAAAGCGCCTCCCTGCAGATAGTTGTCGTACCAGTCCAAAGGAGCTGTACTCAAGCTGTTGCCTTTTCCCTCAACAACATTGCCTCTAATATTTTTCCGGCGTTCTCCGCGTTTTATCTTTGACTCTTGTTGCAAAGGATCCTGCTTTTGCCTTTGAAAATTACCGTCAGCGCCTGTGATGCCTTGCTCGTAATCAATTGCAATTCCGGCGTCAGGGTCAACGTTATAAATATTGTAT
>Ga0070747_1000595_pt1 | contig 17502 bp, 23 predicted proteins | sample VirMetDEL_Mar_31_FD_77321 | JGI IMG/M metagenome (GOLD analysis project Ga0070747, IMG submission 77321) | Aqueous microbial communities from the Delaware River and Bay under freshwater to marine salinity gradient to study organic matter... | ecosystem: Environmental > Aquatic > Marine > Coastal... | reverse complement strand
CTGTCCCCTCATTCCTTCGCGCCCCACAACTAAAGCCTACTCCAAAGTCGTTAGGGCGTTACTAACCGATACCCGCCCTTGCGCCGTGTCCAAGTCTTCCAATACCAAGACCGTGCGCGCGTTTCCTAGTTGTTGTTCTAAATTCATGAAGGGATTAAGCGAAGCGTTGGGAACGATGCCGCCGTCTTGAAAGAAAGGGATTCCACCGCCAGCCACGTTAATAGCGCTTGCCATTGCTCGAAGGTTAGGGTTCGCCATTGATTGTTTGTTAATAATAGCTTCGCCGCCTTCCGCTTCAATATTAATACCGCCGTTCGCGTGTGAGTTACCGACCAACATACCTTGCGCCGCCTTTGGTATGGGTGTGTTACGCATCTTGGCCACGCTCGCCAATCCAAAAGCGGTAGCACCGGCCGCCGCGATTGCCTTAATAACTACGCCGCCTTTTGTGTCTTTGAAAGCGTTTACCGCTGCCGCTAATGTTGCAATTAGTGTGCTTGATATTGCAATAGCTTTGCCGCTTGCGCTTGTGTCATTTGTTAACTTGTTTGCGGCGTCGCTTACTAGTACGGCGTTTGCTAGTTCTTCATCAGCGTTATTAATTGCAAATTGAGTAGTAGAAGCGTCAATCTGTGCAATCTCCTTTTTATTCTTGATTATCTCCTTTGCAACCTTATCGCTCGTTTCTATCTCTATGCGTCCAAGCTCTAATATCTCCATTTGTCGCGCTGCTACTGCTTGGCGTCCTATTGTTTGGCGTTCTCGTTCTATTGTTCGTGCTTGGTTAAAGCGTGCCGTTTCAAGTTGAAATATCTTTGCTTGCGCTTGTGCTTCTGCATCCAACGCCGCTTTGTTAGACTTGCTGAAAGTGTTACGTTCTCTAACTTCCTTTAACCTAGCTTGCGCGATTTTAAGCTCTTTTTCGATTAGTGATTGTTGTAAGTCGTTCGCTTCGTTTAGGAACTTCAAACGCTCACTAGCTGTAAATTGGTCTTCCTGTTTGCTCTTAAATCGTAGTTTAGCGATTGAGCTTTCAAGCCTTGCACGTTCCACCAATAGCGCCCGTTCATCTTTAACAGTTTGCGCAATTGAATCGCTTAAAGCGTTTGAGGCTTCCACCTCTTCCCAAGTCTTATTAACTAGATTGTCGAGCGCGTCAGTTACCTTGTCAATATCAAATTCCCAATTTGTAAACAGGTTTATTACTTGTTCACCAAAGGCCGCCAAGACGTCGCTAAGATTGCCAACAATTACGCCTATTGCGTTGGTCAGCTTGATAAACTTGTTTTGTCCCTCTTCCGTTGATTCAAACGCTGCCACAAGTGAACCCATAACCACAACAAAAGCACCAATACCGGAAGCAATCAGCGCAACACGCAAAGACTTTAATGACATTACGGAAGCTTTCACGCCAAGAGTTGCCGCCTTAAATCCTGACGTTAGAGAACCCAAAGAAACGCCAAAGAATTTAAGATTTTTAGCGCCGTCTTCTAAGGTGTTAGAATAGTCTTCACTTGCTTTGTCTGCTTTGTTGGTCTTCTTAGCTATGCCGTCAAGGTCTTTTTCCGCCTTTTGTGCGCCCTCTACTTTTGCGTTAATTATTAATTCCTCTTCCATTATATATTAACTTCAATTAGTTCAAGTCTTACCGAATTGTCAAGCTTCCATTGTTCAAACCTATTAACATAAAACCAACCGTTTAAGCTTTCAATATAAACGGCTTGTAAAACGCTGCTAGATTCCAATAAAGTTAGTACGCTCATACTAGTCCAAGCTTCCACGACATAAGGACGCCCCAAAGATCGCACAATAACCTGATAATAATCATCTTTTAAGTTTTCCCATTTAAGAGCGCTACCAAATGACGCCCTTTTGAATGATGGTAAATTGGCCGTCTTAGTGCCACCGTCATTTATTATTGTATTAGTAAATACCGGGTTTTGTGATATTAGCGCCAAATGAATTTGCAAATCTTCTTTTTCTTGCGTCCAATGATGCCAAGATGAACCACTGCTAGCGCCGGTGAAAGCAACGTCAACAATTGCCGTGATACTATCCGGCACGCTTATGACTTTGCGCCTGTTGTTAGCGTCAATCGCTATATAATCGCCGGGCTCTATTCCGTGAGCGGTTAAGGTTGTGAATTGGTCAAGCGGTGAGGCGGCCACCGTTAGCGTATTAATTCCGTTGAAATTGTAAACTAGTGTGTAATTAGGAATGGTAGCTTTTAAAGGGTCTTCTACGCTGTCATCAGTAGCGCTAAAAATGCTTTGTATTACTGTTACGTCCTGTTGAATTGTCAAGCTGTCAACATCAAAGAAGCTGTCCGCGTCTTCACGGCTTACCGCTTCATTATCTGAATACTTTAAGCGTGACGTTTGGCCATAAGATAAAAGCGTTGTTGAACTCTTTTTGCTCTTGGATATGTCTAGTTTTATAGGTCTTTCGGCCTTTGTTATGTTGTCGAAGTATTCTAATGTAATAAGGTTGTTTTGTTCCAAAGGAATAATATTGAACAAGTTGAAAACTTCCTTTACAAATGACCTTTGGCTAATTTCTGGTAAGAAGTCGGCCACAACTACCCGCGTACCCCTTCCAAGTCCTTGTTCCTCAACGCTAAATTGCCCAAAATCTATATTTGCATATCCGTTCCCGGTTACAATTACGGCAATTTCGACGTAAATTTTGGAAGTAGTTGCAACGGTTACCGTTGTTAATATCTCGCGATTGCTTTGCTTCGCTTGGCTTGCTGCGCTGTCGTTGATTGTGGATGCAACCAAAACGCCGTCTTGATAAACATTGTATAAAATACCCGTTACAAATCTTATTTCAGTTTCGAACCTACAACGCACCGTATAAGTACCCGCCGGCAAATCATATTCATCTGTTACGTTGTTCCATAACACACCGGTGACGGTTTCGGTAGGAAACACAACCCGGCCGCTAGTCAAAGCGTTGCCGGTGGTGTTTCTCACTTCCTCATACACGCCCGTTAAGCTTGTAAATTGATCATGCAGAATTGGTACTGGTATAGCAAGCGCAATCGTATCAAATCGGCTGTCCATTGCGCTAATATCAAAGCTTAATTGCGGAATAGACGCAAAAATAGCTTCTAAAATTGTCTTACAATAAATGAAAAAGCCGCTTTCAGCTAGTTCCATTTCATCAATCCTAGTGACTAGGTTAGGAGGTACGCCGCCTGTTTGTGCATCGTATAAATTATAGCTTTCATTTGTGAACCATTGCGAATCAGCGTACACTATGCCTTCGCTTTCGTCAACAATCGCCGTCACATCTGTAAGCGTCCAGTCTAAGTCTAAGGCCGAAAGGTTAAGCGCGCCAATTGGTTGCTCACTTAAAGCGCTAAAAAATTTAGAAGTACCGGAAAATATGGTAAGTGCAAATTCCTTTTCTGTTTGGCTACTGATAAGAAAATAAGCGTCTTGCAAAAGCGGTATGCCGTTTGCTAATACTTCGCATTGTATGTTTGTTGTTACCTCATCATTAAAGCGCTGCCGCTCCGGTACTTGTCCGTCAAGTAGGCGTAAATTAACATCCGTTATTGGTATATTTATTGTATTGGTGGCGTCGCTGTTCCTAGTCGATAAGTCGCCTAAGTCTTGGATGATTTTAGTTACAAAAAATCTTGTGCTTTCGCCCTCGTTAAGGTCTAGCGGTTCGCCTTGTACAAGTATTTGAAGCGCTGCCATTTATCCTTCACCATTTTTTATCATAACTGTTGATATATTGTAATTCACAGTATATCCTCCATCGTTGTTTATTCTTAATTGGTTGCCTCCACTAGTCGAAAGACTGACTAAAGAGCCCGCCGCGATTGCTGTTATAATTGTGTTCGAAGTTGCTCCCGCTTGTTGAATTAACCACGTCGCCATGTGATTGCCATCTGTTGACCCTTTTCGATTACACGAAACATATAGAACATCACCACGATTTAAGGTATTCCAAAAGGTTTTATCTGCGCCCGCTAATACATCGCCGGTGTTGGTTTGCTGCGAAGTTATACCCTTTGGAAATGTCGCACCCTCTTTTCTGAATTGTGCCACACTTACCATTGTCAAAGGATCATCAGGTGCTGCGGCTTCATTAGTTGAAAAACTAAAATCAGCCCTTAATTCTGTGAATGATTTGATAGCACCATAGCCCGCACGAATAGCATTCCAAATTCCATTATAATAGGCGTTGTGTGATTCACGAAGGTCATTATCACTAGATGTTGACTCAAAGCCTAAATACCCATTATTGAACTCCATCAGCTTAGAAGCAAATGTTTCTTTGGCCTTTACAGATGGGGTTGTCTTAGCTAAGTCTAGCATCTTTGGAAAATTGACAGCGTTCGTCCCGTCTTTGCTTAGTCCGCCGTCGTTGTCTAATTGTAGTACAGTAGTTGTATAATTTCGCCAAACCTTTAAAACTCTGTTAGCAATCAATCCGCCAAACCTTCGTATTTGTTCAACTACAACCGGGACAGCTCCCGTATCATAATTAGAGGGGACTGAATGCTCAAAGCCTAAAGAGTCGGCGGCGCTTGTCGCGGCTGTCTCTTGTAACTGCAAATAAAATCCTAGTTGATCGCTTCTCTTAATTGGAAACTCACCGTGTACGGTTACTATACCGCTCGCGTCGGTGGTGTCGGCCTCAATTACGCCGAATTGATTTATACGCCAATTCGCCAAAGTGCCGCCTTTTACATTTGTTATGTTAATATAGTAAGGCTTTGTGGCTGCTCCATTGTATTGTATCCAAGCGTTTAAGGCTGTATGAATGTTAGTTAATCCACCATTCGATAAGGCTTTAAATAATCCCGTTACATCGCTTGCGGCATTGCCTTCACCTAAGTTTAAGACCTTTGTCGTCTTATCATAAACGAACTCCGGATCGTAGTCTAACCCGTCGTCCGTTTCATTGGTAAACGGTATTTCTTTTGCGCTCCCCGTGTCGTCGATAGCATAGAGCGCGCTGTCAACTTCATCATTCATTACCTCGCGCTCGCGTTCCGGGTTTATAAATTCGGTCGTGTTGTCTTTAATGTTGGCGGCAATTGTCGCCTGTTGGGTTGCTCTATCTACTTTTGCCATAATTAATTAAATCCGTCAGTAAATGCAATTTTTTGATGCGCGCCTAATGGGTCGGCAACGTAATCTATTAAATTGTAAACGTTGAAGTTATTAGGCATTTCAATATTCAGTATAAATGTATGCCGCGCGTCTTTTGTGTTGTAGGTGGTGTCAAGTGTTGACCTAACTATAACTTTAACAAACTTAACGCCGTTTCGATCAAGTAAAACGCGTACACTAGATGAACGTTTGATCTGTGCTAAGGCGTTTAGCTCCGGTGTCGTTATGTTGTCCGATTGTAATATGATGCTTTGCGTGTAGTCGTCGGCAAGTCTTATTTTCGTTTCGGTTACGTTCTCATAATCTTGTGTTATTGCCTTTTCTGCTACTATGCCAATACTAGCAAGCAGTTGAACGTCTTGGCTATAATCAAATACATACTGTTCCCAAGCTCCCAAGTCATTAAGCCACTCAATCAAGATAGGGTTTTTGCATGAATCTTCAAGCTTATAAGTAACCGGATTTAAAACTGGGAAGTCACCAACGGTAGTTAAGAATTGACAATACACAAAAGCCGCCGTGGCCGGTACGCCGGTGTTGGGCTCTTCGACTGTTAAATCATATACGCCTGGCGTTGTTGGAATTATTTCCTCATTTGAGTCTGACAAATAGTTACCCGCGCTATCTAAGTAAGTAGCTAAAAGCCTAAACTCGCTAGTGCGGGTTAGTAAATCATCATCAATCAATACGCTTACTGTCCGTCGCCAACGTCGCCAACACTTCGGAAGCTCAAAGAATGTAAGCACATTGCCAAGCGTCGTTTCGTCGGCTAAGTATTCATACAATGAAGTACCGCCGGTTTGCAAAATTTGGCGTCTTGCGTAAATGCTTTGTATCGTGTCGGTTTTAGTCTTAGCGCCAACAAAGCCGGTGTAAGTCTCCCAAAATTCAAGCTTGTAAAGTATGCTTTGTGAGCCGTCGCGTTCGTGTAGTTCAGTAAGCGCTTGCGATACATCTACAAATAAAGCGCCGTCAAGCTTAACAGCATATCGAAAAGTGAAGGAGATCAAAGGCGCGTCCGCTTCGTCTAATATATCAATATTTACCTTATAGTTTTCCTCTAATTGGCTTGTTGATAAGAAGTTATAAGGCAATTGAGAACGCCCGGCGTTAGCGTTGCTTTCTATGCTTACGGGTGTCTTTACGGGTTCTGATACTAAACTAATTGCCACGTTTTCTTATCTTTAGTTTGCCTTTGAACTCCAAAAGTAAATCTTTTGAGCTTGCTTTTAAAGCATCTGGCATATTATCACGCATTATCTGCCGTATGTTAACACCGGGCTGACCTCGCTTTATAGCTGTTCCTTGTTGTACTAAGTGTTTCGCAATAGCAAAAGCGCTACCCTCAATACCTTTGTGAAGCATCCAAGTTTTAATATTCTGTATAAATTTGCGGCTTATTCCTTTGGGTTGTGAACCTCTACCCGTTTGTAAGTTTTGGATATATCGCGCCCCTCTAAGTTGTGGATTTAATTTGCCGTTTTGAACGATACGCATTGAGTCAATAGCGTTACCAGTTGCGCGCCTACCTTGTTGCGCTAAGACGGTTTGTATATCGCCTTTTACGGTTTCTAAATACTCGCGCCATATCGAATTAAGATTAGACAAGGTCAGCGAGTAATTGTCTTACATTGGTATTGTGTGCTGCTTGATCAAAGCCGATTGCAGCACCGTATTTGAATGAGCCTAGTTTGGCGTTGATATGGCTTGCCGCTGTCCCGTTAGAATCACTCGCACCAATAAATAACTCAATATCGTTTTGATCTGCGGTTGAGTCAGTCTCAGAATCAACTTGTAAACCGTTTATATAAAGTTGTGCCGCTGAATTTAACACCCTGTTAACGCCATAAAGCTCATTATTCTGAAAGTCACTTATAACGCCATAAACGGACGCTAAAACTTGATTTACCCAATAATTTATTTGCAAATTAGCAGCTGGTCTTTGGATCATATATAATTTTTTTGTGCTTTGAAACGCACCAAATAGAATTGCATTGTCTTTTCCAGTATCATAATTTTCAACACAGAAACATTGCGTATCTACATCATTAAGCCTGTCAGTATTAGCACTTGGAATGATACCGCTGCCAATAAATTGGCTTACACCGTCAAATGTTGCCCCTGTATTGTCAAACGTTGCACCGTAATTTGTAGCCGTTAAAGACTTAAAGCCTTGCAAAGCATTAGGCCAACCTAAAGCAAGGCAATAAAATTCATCTGTTAACGCCCAATTGCCCGCTAATACTTCACTATCAACAAAGCGTACTATTGCGTTTGTCTGCTTAGATGATAGATTAAACATTCTATCTAATACCGCTTGCGCTTCCGGTGAAAAATTGCAGTTGAAAGATTCTCTATAATACGGGAATGTTAAAGAAAGTTTCCAACCCGTTAAAACCTCGTTGGTAATTTTCACGCTTTCGACTGCTTCCAACTCATAACCGTCTATTGATTCATCTTGACTGCGTAAGGAATCGCCTTGCAATAGATCAAAAAGGCCGTCAGCGTATGGTCGCAAAGTGTCCAAAATGGTTTGCGTTTGTGCGCCGGTGGCGTCTATTGGTGACAACTGCAAATAGTGCACTTCAATAGTCTCATTTACTAGCACGTTATTAGTCCCGGAATAGGTCAAGTTTTCCGCTTCCGGTACGTTGGAATGTACGCCAACTACCGCGCCTTTAATGTCGGTGGTGTTAATCTGTTGGTTTAGGTCGTTAATATTAATCGACCGGATGTAAATCGCCGCTTGATTTTCTATTAATGTTTTGATCTTGTCGCTTAATACGCTCATTTTCGCTAGTGTAAATAATTAGAAAGCCTAGAAACATAGAAGCAAACCCGCCGCCGATAAAAAAAACTAGTCTTACAATCCATTCCATACCCTAAAGATAGTCATTTATTCAATTCTCTTTGTATCTCCGCGGCTCTGCTATTAATGTAAGCTTGCTTTTTGTTAATTATTACTAATTCTTCAATGAATGAAACGGCGCAATCATACAAATATTCGTGTGTGTACGTCCCGCCATAGTTCCTTACCAAACCATCAATCAAAGCAAAGTCGCCGTGCGGTGTTAATAGCTTATCACTTCCGGCAAGCTTCGCACATTGTTCGCTTTGCTTTTGGCTGTTTGTCAAGGGAATACTATTGAGGACATCCGCAAATCTTTCCTCGCGTTTCTTAATTTCTTGAAAAAAAAAACAACCCATTGAAAAACGTCTTTTATTAACAAGTTGTTGACGTCTTTTTCGAGGTTGTTCAGTACCGCCGAACGAAACAAACCATCTTTCTCAAAGCTTGGTGCAATATAGATTGCAAAAACTACCGGTATGCTTTCAATATAATTGTCTTCGATTGCAAGGCGTTTAATGCGATCTAATTGCGCGTATGATAACTTACCAACGTCCCCCGGTTTTATTGTCTTACCGTTTAACTGTATAGGCTTGCGCTTCCTTTTCGACAGGTCGGGCGCGGTATGTATTAACCCGGCCATGTGAATAAAAAACGGGTCTAAGTCTAAGCTCGTATTCTCTATTTGCAAAAGGTCTATGCCGCTCACGTCCGCTAATATCTCTAATTGCTCTTTTCCTGACATCATAGCAATATATTGCCTTACCGTCATTTCGTCCCAACTACCCGGAACAGTCCCGGCGTGATTGCCTATTCTTAGTTTCATTTCAATTTATTGATTTATTCATCATTCTGGTGTTTTACTTGATTGCTTTCTAAGTTGTGCAATTTTCACAAAGACCGCCAAACATATCTAACTCTTCCTGCTCTACTTTTTCCATGCACTCAGGGCATTCAACCGAATTGCTAACATTAGCTAAATCAACATTTTTACCTAAGTTATCTGTTCGCCATTGTGCTGATTTTGATTCTCTTTCTTCTGTTGTCATATCTAATTTATTTAAAACGTTGTTTAGCCGTAGCCGTTATGAATGCATGGTGTTTTACTTGATTGCTTTCTAAGCTGTGCAAATAATCACCCAACTCTTTTCTTACAAAATGAGTTGACCCATTTGGTAGCGTTACTTCGTAGTGATATCTTCCTTTACAATCTCTAAATTTTGTGTATTTTGATTTATTCATCTAATTTTAATTTCTTTACGTTCCGCATAGCTTAAAGCATAGCGCACCGCGTCGGGCGCGTGGTTGTCCTTGTCTTCCGGTTCATCTAATACAACGCCTTCGCCGTCTTCTTTATATCGGTACGTCCTAAATTCTCGCACCACGTTTTCGCTAGTTTCTAAGATGTGTATTTTGTGTTGCCTGATAAAGCCAAGTCCTTGCCTAATACTATCCTTACCCTTTTTAGCTTTCTTAATCCTGACGCCATAGCGCCTAAGTTGTTGTATTGTTCGCGGTTCATGATCGGCGTATATCTTGCCAATTCCTTGCAATTGAATGATAGAAGCGATTTCGTGCATGTCTTCTATGCCGGGTCTATACAAAATTTCTTGTATGTAGATATTATCCCCCTTAACTAGGACGCGCACAATTACCGCCGGGTCTATATAGCCAAAATCAATACCAAAAAATTCCTTATCATATTCGTAAGGCATTGATGAAATAAGCGTAACGTTTTGAAATACTAGGTTTCTAGGGTTTACCCAATTGCCAAGCGTGTAAACCTCCCATAAATCACGGTCGGTATGGTAAAGATTTTCAATTTCATTTACCATTGCTTTAGGCAAAAACGGGTTGTCTTTATATGTACTTACATCTAATTTTACCTCCCCCCTTTCTAATCTATCCTCTTCAATGTGAGTTTTGCACCAATTCGCTATGCCGGCCGGGTTGTAATCAAGTATACAAAATTGTTCTGTTCGCATTAGCAACTGATTGAAAGCATCAAAAGACACGCTGTTTGCTTCATTCATATAAAAAAAAGTATGTTGCAAGCCTCTTAGTTTCTCGCTGTTCTGATCATCAGCGCTAAAAAACCGGACTTCACGCCCTCGATATGTAAACTCTAGCGCCGTTTTAGAATGATTGACAATTCTATATTTACCGATTTGGTGCAATATTTCTATAAAGTCCTTATAGACTGACTTTTTAAGTACCGGCAACGTTTGCCGTATTACCGAAAAACTCCCGGTCTTATATTCCTTTTCACCAATCTTGCCGCTTACTAACCAAATGGCTATTACTTGGCAAATTGACCAAGTTTTCGAACTACGCGCACCACCGCGAAAAGCGTTAATTCTTTTTTGACTTGTTATTAGACTTTTGTGTACTCTTGTCGCTTGCATTTACGTAGGTTACTGTGATATTTTTATTTTCTGACTCTTCATCAATGTATGGTTCGCGCTGCTTCTTTGGAAGTTCGAACTCTTTCATATTTAGATAAACCATTATTCTATCTTTTTCGGATAGCTCCATAAGGTCATCCTCTAATTTTGCCTCGCAAAAGGCTATTGCTTCTTTGACGTCCATTTATTAGATCGGTTGTTTATACGTTTATACTTTTCTTTTTCTTCTTGCTCTTTTTTGATCTGCGCCCGGCAAGCGGCGTAGACTTGTTGTGGTGTATAGGTCATAAGCATAAAGTTTCAAAGTCTTCTAATTTCATTGCCACAATAGTGCCTTGCCTGTTTCGCTTGTGATATACTACCGGCGTTTTACCCGTTGGCATACTGTCTAAAATTGTATGCAGATTGCCCAATTTTTCCACCGCTTTCGCTTGAATGTAAAATTTAGTATTATCTACTATATCCACTTTCAAAGCGTCAAGCTTCTTACTTTCGTTTCGACTGCTTCCGGCCTCATATCCTAAAGCTTTTAGGCGGTTTACTATCCATAGTTCGAAGCTATGCCCTTTTTGTCGCGCTGCTTTACCGTTCATAGTTTTTAAAGATTATATATAAATTGCTTAAATCATCTAAGTATTGGCGGTATTCAAATTCGTCTATGTCGCCATCTAAAAACGCCCTCCCAACATCGAGAGGGCGCAACGTACCGGGTTTTTGCTTATTAATGTAAGCGACCATTTCTATCTCTCCCGGTAGTTCTATCTTAATACCCATGTTCCACTATCTGTGCGTTCGAATTGTGAAAACGTGCGCTTATCGTTTCGGTCGTTATTGATAAAAACAACTTCTTGATAGGTAAATGACTCTTTATGTTTAGACGGGTTAAAATCTTTCATCTTAGTAATCCAACCATTTACACACGCTTTCCAAGATCGTATCGGATATTTGCCGCGTATTTTCCAACCTAAAGATTCATAGTAATTAAGGAACTTTTCGGCTTCGTTCATGTCGTCAATTCCTTTAACGTTGAACTGCTTTACAATTTCTTCAAGTGTTGGCGCTTTCATTTTATCCGGGTTTTAAGTACCTCCGCGCTTGGCGTTTTAATCCCTATTATAGGATATACTTCACCGTCAGCGTCCGCAATTGTATTCTTACTTATGGCAATACTCTTTAAGAATCTTGCCCGCTCCGCCAAATCTTGTTTCATCTTTAAATATTTGGGGTCTTTGTCGTAGTCGTACCGGTCGCCGGTTTGACTTACTGAAAAAACAACGCCGTAAATATCTGATTCTATTTGTGTTGTTCCGGCTAATTCTTGGTAAACGTCTTCGCGGGTTTGCGGCTCTAATTCGTCAATAAAATGTTTGAGGTATAGCGCCGCTTTTTTGGCTTGTGCCATTAATACAACCGGTTGTATGTTGTCTGCTGCCATCACTTCGGTTGCATTTCTTACCGCTTCTTTGGTTAAGTCCTCTTTGCTTAATTTTAGAATGTCTTTGGTTACTTGTACGGGTTTCATTGTTCCTATATTTTTATGTCTTTCCATCTTAGGTTAGTATTAATCAATGTTATCATTGATGGAGTTACTCTAAAATGAGCCGCTAAACTCTTTTGCTTTTGGCCGTTTTGCAAGGCTAGTTTTATTTGTCTCACTTGCGCCGCGTTTAGTTTAGGCGCTGAATGCTGAATATTATATTCAGCCGTGCACCATTCTAAATTTTCAACCCGGTTATCTAATTTATCCTCATTTATATGATTAACATGAGGCAAGTTATCCGGATTAGCTAGATACTTTTCAGCAACTAATCTATGCACTTTCTTATGTTTACTTGTCTTATTCGCGTAAAGTCTAACCGTTAAATATAGGTTATCTTTATTAGCGCCTCTTAAATAAGGTTTCAACACCTTGCCAAACTTGTTAATTACCCGGCCGTCTTTTTCTATTGTATAGGTCACTTTTCAAACGGGTCTAAGCCTAAAAACAATTTATTAATATCTACCGCCGCTTCCAAGTGCGCTTGCAAAGCCTCTTGCGGTGTTGGCGTTGGTGGTTCTGGTTGTACCGTATATTTCGTATCAAGTTTTTGCCCGCTCCTTGTAATAATCAGGTCATAGCCTTCAGGATTGCCCCAAGCCGGATTTGTTGTAATTTGCTTGATTGCGTTCATTACAGTTACTTGCGTTATCTCGCAAATCTGCAATTCATTAAGTGAGTAATTCCAAACTTGGAACGCCCAAAAGTGTTTAATGTCTTCGCCCGCCGTCGGCATTGCTTTGGTTCTAATTGGTTTGTTATCTTCCCAACGTACCCAACCCGTCACCGGTCGGCTTAAAACTCGAAGCTTGTTAGCTCCATCTTGAAACTTTGTGTAAGCTCCACCGCCGCTAGCGGGAACTTCATAGTCATTGTCTAGCCATTCACTCATTTTGTGTAATTAGTTAAAAGGGTTATTAATAAATTTTTAATTGTCTTGCCCTCGATCGCTGCTTTCGCTTTCGTCTTGGCGTGTAATTCCTTTGGAATCTCGATTATTAATTGCTTCATTATAAAATTGTTTTGCGCTTATTGCATCATATCCAAACCAAGTAACTTTCTTGCCTATTATATCGACAAAATAGCACCCATCCTGAAAGCCGAATTTGATCCAATCTTCGCTTGATAGTATTTGTAAATCATTTGCTTTGTCACTCATAAGTGTAAAGCTAACAATAAAAACAATAAAAACAATAAATAGTATAAATATTATACTTTAAAGAATCCGAAAGATGAAGTTTTGGGCGTTCTGCTTTGTGAATCTGCCCATTCCGGGTAAGTGGTAGCCTTATCTAAAAGGAATGTTTTTGCATCGTTTTGGTAACGCATAGCGACCTGACGCGCTTCACCCGCTTTGCCTCTAACTTGTGGCGCGGTTGCGCTTTCGCTTATCTCATTATTCAATTGAGACACGCCGAACCGGTCAACGTTGTTTTGCTGTTGTAATAAAAAGCGCGAATAGCTAAAGTAAATAGCCGCGCTCATTAAGCCGTTGAATCGAACCGGCTTGCTTTCGCTGTTTGTGTAGTCTACACCATACCACAAGTCAGCAAATCTTTGTGTGTCGAAGTCCGTGCCGTTCCAATCATCTAATAAAAGTCGGTAGAGCTCATTGCCAACAAAGCCGCGCACTTCAATAGTTTGCGCTTCACGTATGAATATTTCAAATGTAGCGTCCGTGATATTGGCGCTAATTTCTCTAAAGTCGGCTAAGTCAGCGCGACCAAAAAATAAATCATCCTGTAATAGTGGCATTTTCTTCTAACATTTGGGAGCTTTCAAATTGATTTGGTTTTATTTGGCCAACGGGAAGACCCATTTTTTCGAAGTGCTTACTTATCATCGTTCGCGCGTCCTTTACCCTTAAATTCATGTAGGTAAATTCATCAGCTAATTGTGTGGCCGTGAATACAGAACCTTCTGGAAGCATACCCATTAACCCGGCCGGTAAAGCGTAATTCTGTAAAATTCTATTTTTTACGTTTAGGGTAGTTTGTATAAATAAGGTATCGTTATTGTTTGCGGGTATCTGTTCAACTAGGTTACCGCTAAATTCTGAATCTTCGTCAATCGCGGCAACTATAATACTATTCGCATTTTTTGCACCCTTCAAGCCGTTAAGCTTCTTTTTTAGTTCTTCCTCTTCTACTTCCGTATCTCCGCCCGTTGGGAACTTGAACACCGACATAGACAAAAACCCATTAACTAAATTGCCAAGCTCAAATTGTGCTAACTCTTGATCGCTATGACAAGTTTCAATGATTGCATCTAAGCTTGACAGCGGGTAATGATTCTTTTTAGGGACGCTATACCATAACATACCCTTTTGATTTTTTAACGCTTCCTCGCCGTTTGTGCGCGGGTCGAATAGCTTGTATTTAACCGGCGATACTTTGCTACTATCCGGTAGTATTTCGCCGTTTGAGTTCTCCCAATTATTCGATACTTTGACATCTTTAATAATACCCTTTTGGTTCGCAAGACCTAGGCGGCAAAACTCAAAGTCTACCGTTTGTACTTCAATCACCTTACCCGCCGCGTTGCTGTTTAGGTGCAAAGCGTACCCATTAAATAAGGCTTGATCTTCGCTAATCTTGCGTAAAATATCGTTGGCCGTTTCACCAAATCTATTTACTTCAATGTCGCCATTCTCGAACCCGTCACCCCTAATAAAATTAGCTATTAATCCAACGGCGCTTTTAGTTATTGGGCTAATATTCATTACTTCACGCATTCTTTGCGGGTAAAGGTTATCGCTTCCGTATGCCGTGACGTCATGCATTGACATGCGATATTCCGGAAGTCTCTTTGTTACCGGCGTGTTAGTTATTAGGTGGTAAGAACTCATTTTTTAGACTTCTTTTTCTTCGGTTTGCTGGATTTTGGTTGCGGCTTCACGACGCTTTCGGGTTGCCCGCTTCTTTTTAAGGCTAATTTTTTTAGGAACTGACTTTTGTACTCCATCTTTTAAGGGGTTTAAAAGGGGTGCAGATCGCACCCCTTTTGTTTGTATTGTTTTGCGATTCATTACACCGCCGGCGCTAGTAAAACATCAATAGCCGTAAGCGTTCCCGCGTAATCGGTAGCTTGAAAAGCACTTGGTATATTAGGTTCGATATACCCTTCGTCAGGCGTTCCCAAATTAAGAACAGCCGCCGCGCCGCTTTCGGTGTCGCCTAAATCCCTAGCACCCGTCAATAACTGTAAGCCACTATTCCGGCCATAAACAGAAATTGCGTTATCACCTAAGCTTGTGTCGTCGCGTTGTATAACAATCGCCACTTGTTCTTTGTAAGCCATCGCTTCAATGTTGTCTTGCTGCGCGCTTGACACATCAAATACCGACAAATCTACAAAGTGCTTATAACTATTTGAAGTTGCGTTTCTTACAAGTTCCCAACGTGCTTTAATCGTTTGATTAACGCCGGCAAATTCGTAAAACTGTTTACCCGTCTTCATTGTAATTGCAGTAATTAAATTACCTGTCGCGGTGAAACTTTCTACATCGTCGAGGTTGGCGAGCAATACCCTTTGCTCAACTCCAACTAACAAAGGATCAGTGCAACTAATTGTTGCACCCATCGCAATGCCGTCGCAATTCGCCATTAAGCCGTTGTTCCGTCGTAGTAAGAAAATTGAGTCGGAAAGATGTAATCGACTCCGAACTTCATTTTAGCCATGACGCCCCATTCTTCGCTAAACTCCGTAAGAGGTGCGAGTTTTAAATTTCGCGTATCGTTTAGCATCCAAGTACCGCCCTTCAAGTTTGATTGTGCGCCTGTTCCGGCGTTCAATAAACAAATCTTGTTTTTTGCAATTCCTGTTGATATAATAGGGATACCCGCGTAACGATCTACGCCGCCATCCATTATATTGATACCCTTTGTGATTGTTGGGTCTTGCAAAGCTTCCTGATATAGGTACTTATCACGGTGACTCATAACAAAAGTTGGCTTTTCAAGCTCCAAAGTTTCGTCGGGTGTCACATTAATAAGCGCTTGCAATACATCAATGATATTTGCAGCGGTAAGAGCAACGCCTAAATCAGTCGGTTTGTTAATAGTTCCGTCAGCGGTGAACAGCTTTTGAAAACCATCAAAGAAAGCCAAGTGAGCAGAGCCCGCCGTGTCGCCTTGCCAAATCAACTTTTCAAGGTTGTTTTGGACTGACTTTGTAACGGTGTCAACAATTGCGGCACGAACCTTTGCATTAACGCTTGGGTCGTTCATTCCGTTTCCATGCCAAAACGCTTGCCAGTCTTCTTCAAAGTCTACGCGAGGTAAAAACGAATCAAACCACATGAACGGCGCAATTGTAAAGGTCTGCTTTGTCTTGCTTAAAGAATCGTTCTTTGTTGTTGGGTTTGTTTCAATCGCGGCAAGTTGGTTGTTTGCTGCATTGAAAAAAGAAAGCTCAATAATGTCTTGCGCCCCCTGTATTACTTGCATTAATCCCCTATCTATTGTCGTTGCACCTAGTACAAGGTCTGTTAATAGGTCGGCCTGTAATTTAGTGCCGGCGTTTGTTGTTGGTGTGTTTGTAATAGATGCCATTATTTCTTATAAATTGATTCAGATTTCGAATTGATTTTGTTCATCGTTTCTTCGAACGAATCAAAAGACGCTTGAACAGGGCTTGCAATTGCCGCTTGTGTTGGTGGTACTTCTTCGCTACGAATAGCGCTTACCTGATGTGCAACTAAGTTGCCAACTTGTGCCGGAACAGCCGCGCTAATTCCCGCAGTAATCATATCCGCGATAATCTGCATTTGTGATTCTGTAAAAGTTGCCTCAATAACTTCTTCTTCTTCTTCTTCCTCGATTGCGTTTTGCGTTCCGGGTGCTAAAGGCAAACCCGCCGCTTTTACATCGACATTGTTTTTAAAATACTTATCGAATAAGCTCATGTTTTGAATGTTAAAATGTGCGACCATAGAAACGGGCTCACTTATTGAAGTTGCAAACCCGGCGCTTACTGCATCGTCAGAACGCATAAGGGTTTCAATATCCATTAAATGTGTGATTGTCTCGCGGTCTAAATTGGTTTTTTGTTCGTAAACGTCTATGATAATATCGCTGAACTTCTGTAAATCGTCAGCAATCTTTTTGAACTTGTTTTGATCGCCGCTTTCCATCATAATAACTTGTTGGGCGTTGTGTATTGCGACTGTTCCCGTCTTACTTATATAACGTTCAGAGCCGGCAAGCATTATAACGCTTGCGATACTTCCGGCCATTCCATCAATATAAACAGTTGGGTTATGGTTTGATAAATCTTGATAAATACTAAGCCCTGCAAGTAAATCACCGCCGGGACTATCAATTCTTAATTCAACGGGTTCAGTATTATTTAATAATTGAGCGCGGACATTATCGGCCATCGCTCGCGTTACTTCACCGTAAATAGTTACAACCATAGAACAAATGTAAACCCGTCTAACCGATTATGCAAATGAACGCGCGCACGGTCTTGGTATTGGAAGACTTGGACACGGCGCAAGGGCGGGTATCGGTTAGTAACGCCCTAACGACTTTGGAGTAGGCTTTAGTTGTGGGGCGCGAAGGAATGAGGGGACAG
>Ga0070747_1000594_pt1 | contig 17509 bp, 23 predicted proteins | sample VirMetDEL_Mar_31_FD_77321 | JGI IMG/M metagenome (GOLD analysis project Ga0070747, IMG submission 77321) | Aqueous microbial communities from the Delaware River and Bay under freshwater to marine salinity gradient to study organic matter... | ecosystem: Environmental > Aquatic > Marine > Coastal... | reverse complement strand
GATGATTTACAACAAAACAACACTCGTTCTAGAAATGTACGAACACTAGGAAGAAGAAACTCTGTAGGTGCAGATTCAAGTGCTTCTATAACGGGTGATGACAATACAATATATGATAGTAGTACGAATATTAACATAACTGGTAATAATAATATCGTAGATAGTGGTGTAGAAAATGTAATTATTATTGGTGATAATCAAACAATAAGCACGTCAAATACGAGCTATATTAACGGAACAACCTTTACGCTAGCAAGTCCTTTAAGTGGTTTATGGGAAAGGGGTGATGGTACGGATAGTATAGTGTTGGTTAATAGTGTTGCTCCAAATACAAGTTTAGGTAGTTTAGGTTCGGTGGTTACAGGAGTGTCTAATGCAATTGGTGAAAACTCTGATTATACAGGAATATTCGGTGGTGCTGCAAACTCGATAAATATAACAAGTCCTGTAGCTACGTCAGAGGGTTCTTTTATTGCTGGTGGTGAGAATAGTCATATAAATGGTCGGATAAGTGCTATCGTAGGTGGTGCTAATAATAATATAAGTAGTAGTAGTTCTAATGGTGCTTCTTTTATTGGTGGTGGTTCTGTTAATAGTATAACCAATGATTTTTCCAGTATAATAGGTGGTTCTACGAATTTAGTAAGTGGTGTATATTCATCAATTATTGGTGGTACTAATAATACTTTAACTGCTAATAGGTCAGTCATATTGGGTGGTACTCTTATAACAGGAACGCAACAACATACTGTTTATGTACCCAAACTAGCAGTGACAGAAACTTATATACCAACTGGTACAACAGATACGAATGGTGTGTTGGGAGAAATATCTTATGATGGTGATTATATTTATGTTAAAACTGCTAGTGGTTGGTTAAAAAGTAATTTAGGTGTAGATGGTTCGGTCACTGCTGATAATGGTTTAAGTATATCTGCTACCACTGGTGATGTAGAGTTAGGTGGTGGTTTAACCAAACCAACAACGATTTTAGGAAACGGACAATTTTTACAATTAGGAAACCCAGCATCTAAATTAAGTATGATTGCTTTTACCAACTTTTGTTCTATGACAGCTGGTGTTAATACTGGTGTGACAGACACAACAGCTACTTTAACTTTAAATACGGGTGAAGCAGGGTTAATATCAGGTAAGGATTCTAAGGTAAGGCTTGGAACGTCAACTGGTGGTACGTCATTAAATATTTTATTAATAGATGGTGATGAAACAACATTTACGGATAATGCAACAACACCAAAAGGAATACAATATGATGCTGATTATTCAACAACTTTTGTTAATAGAAGTTTAGTGGATAAAGAATATGTAGATGATGAAATATCATCATTAAACACCACTAGTTTTACACCTAGTTCAACATTAGACCCAACTGGTTCGTTAGGGGAAATAACTTTTGATTCGACATATATGTATTATAGAACAACAAGTGGATGGGGTAGAGTGGTTTTAGATTATGCTTTTTAATAGATAATTAGTGTTTTATTGTAAAAAGTGCCAAACAGTAATAATGATATGATATAAATATTTATAATATTATATATTATTTGGTTCTTTAAAACACATTAAACCATTAAAAAAATAATATATAAACATAAAAGAAAACATTATATATAAATATATGGATATCAATAATCAAAAAGAGTTTTACGAAAATATAAAGTTAGACGAGAATGGTAATGTTATGGCGGTTTTAGTTAATAGTCCAACCCTACCAGTAGAAAAGGGAGTTAATCAATATAATTTTTTTAAAAAAATAGAATTAACAACAGAAGGATATTTAAAAATATATAGTGCTTAAAAAATAAATAATATAAAATGGGTGATGTAAATAATCAATATGACTTTTTTAAAGAAGTTAATGTAGACAGCAATGGTAACTTAGGTGTTGTCGTTACTGGTGGGGGTGGTGGATTACCAGCCTTAACAACAGACCACGTATGGTTAGGTAATGCTTCCAATGTAGCTGTAGAAGTAAATAAGAATACTTTAGGTACTTCGGTTACAGCTGATAATGGTTTAACCGAATTAACTGGTAATATTGAATTAGGTGGAACTTTATCTAAACAAACAACTATTAATGGTGGTTCTAATCAATTCGATTTAGGTACTTTAGGTAGTGAACTAACTAAATTTACTGTAAACTCTATTGAAGGTCAATTCGATTATATGAGTAATCTACAAGGAATTAAAACATCAGTAAATCCTGGCGGAGACACTAAAGCATTATTTGATAGTAGTGGGGTGAAAACATTAGAAAGGGGAATCTACGATAAACAATATGTAACTACTATATTTGGAAATCAGGATATACTTTTTAATCTAGCAAGTAATGGTTTTTCTGAATTCGTTAGATTATCTTATGCTAATGATGGACTTGCTATAACACCAACACAAGTATTTATACAGAAAGGTAGTAATCATATCGAAACAAATACAACTGAGACAAAAATGAATTTCGGTTCTAATTCTGTTGAAATAAATTCGGTAGGGGTTGAAATAAACACAAACGATTTAAAAGTAACTGGAACAGTTGATGGTAGAGATATTGCTACAGATGGTACTAAATTAGATACTATTGAAACAGGAGCTACAACAGACCAAACTTTAAGTAAAGGTTTAACATTAGAAGAGCCAGTGAATGGTGATAATATAACAATATTTAGAACGGATGTAGCTATAACAGTCCAAGAAGTGATTGCCGTTAGTACTGGAACAAGTCCAAACACAACATATTCTATATCTTATAGTACCGATAGAAGTGCTGTTGGTACAACATTAGTAGCTTCTACCACAACTGCTGGTACTGTTAATGGTGATGTAGCAACAATAACTAATGTTAATATACCAGCTAACTCTTATGTATGGTTCGAATGTAGTGCATCAAGTGGAACGTCAGTATATTTAAGTTTAGATATAAGATATACAGAAGATTAAAAAATATATAAATGATATAAGATATGAAATATTATATAGTTCAGAAACAACAAATTATAAATGATATATTCGAACAAGAAATTATTGGATATGTAGAATCATTAGAAGATAAAAATTATATCGAAGTTAATTATGAAAATAATTATATGGAGTTTATTGAAAATAACAGAGACGAGTTAGAACAAGGTACTATAAACATTAAAGAATTTTTTAATGATATACCATATAGCTATATTGTAGATATTGAGTTACAAAATATAGAAAATATGGGTTTAGAAAAAATAAATATAAATAATTTATAAATATGGCTTTAGTACAAACAAATCAAGGATTTTTAAACACAACACCAGGCAGTTCTAATATACAGTTTAATTATAACCAACCAGCAGGAGCTGATAATTTTTTAATGGCATTAGTAATGTTTAAAAATAAAGCAACCAATATATCAATACCGACTTATAATGGTGTATCAATGACAAAATTATTCGAATATTATACTACTCCTTATAGAGTAGCTGCTTATGGATTATTAACACCATCAACAGGAACAAATCAATTTAGAATAGCAAATAATAGTCAGTGGAATCCAATCTCGGTGGTTTTAACGAGTTTTACAGGTTCAAGTGGGTTCGGAGTTAGAAATCAAAATCTAAGTGGTTCATCACCAAATATAACAACTTTAAACGGTTTAACAACTGGTTCAATGGTTCAAGGATATGGGGTGGATAACTCTACAAGCTCTACTGCTAATGTTCAAATACCATCAGGAACAACAGTTACAAGACAATGGAGACACAACGTTAGTGGATGGTTCTGGGGTGGTACAAGTCCTATATTAACAACGACAAGTACAACTGTTAGATTATTTTCTGGACATAATTGGTCAACTAGTAAATCAGGAGCTATAGAAATAAAAGGAGTAGGTTCTACACCACCAACAAGAAGACGAAGAATTATAATAACTTAATTTTCTTAAATAAAAATTTAATTATAATAGATTATGGCGAAGAAAAAAATGGTAATGGATGTTAACTATAATGTCAAGGGAGCTGATGATGTAGAAAAGTCTTTTGATGGTATTTCTAAATCAGCTGGTGAGGCTTCAGAATCAGTAGAAAAGGTTAGTGAAAGTACAGGTGGTTTAAAAGGAGCGTTTGAATCAGCACAAGGTGGTGTAAAAGGTTTGATAGGTGGGTTTAAAGCCGTTATAGCTAATCCTATTGGGGCTGTTATCGCAGCTGTTGTAGTAGCAGTTCAATTATTGAGTGATATGTTTACTAACAATGAAGAAGCATCTGATAAGATGGGTCAAGGATTTGCTTATCTAAAAGGTTTATTATTACCTTTACAAAAAGCCTTCTTTGTTGCTTTTGATGCTATAATGTTTGCTATAGAAAAGCCAGGTGAAGCTTGGGATAATGTTGTTGCTGGTATAGAAGCTGGGTTCGACTTTCTTAAAACAGTAGTATTCGACCCATATATGGCTGTTTGGTCTAGTCTTATACTAGGTATTGAAAAGGGTGTATTGAAGGTTCGTATAGCTTGGAATGAATGGACAGGTGATGCTGATGAAGCAGCTAAATTAACGTTAAGATTAGATGAGGTTAATGCTAAATTAATAGAAAATGCTGAGACTATTGAAAAAGCAATGACCACAGTTGTAGATACTGCTGTTGCTATAGGGGGTGCTATATCAGATGTTATCGAAGAAGCTGATAGAATGGGTGATGCACTAGAATCTTTAACTAGAAGAGAACAAGAATTAACTAGAGAAAAAAGAGCTCAAGAAGTTCAAAATGCTAAATCAATAGCACAATTAGAAATATTAAAGGTGATTAGAGATGATGAATCTAAATCACTAGAAGAAAGAATAGCGTCTAATCAAAAGATAGCTGTAATAGAAGCTAATAGAGTTACACAAGCTGTTTCATTAGCACAGAAGGAATTACAATTATTAAAAGATAAAGCAGCTTTACAAGGTGAAGGTACAGAAATATTAGATTTAATCACTGAGAAGGAAATAGAACTAGCTGAATTTAGAAATGAGAATGCTGGTATTAGAGCTGAACAAATTCAGAATGATGTTAATCTAAAAAAAGAAGCATATGAAAAAGAAGCAGCTTTAGTTGACCAACAATTAGAATTGGATTCAGTTTTAGAACAAAGTGCTGTTAAACTAGCTGATGCTAAAATAGCAGCTGAAGAAAGAAAATTACTTAAATTACAAGAATTAGGTTTAGAAGAAAATCAAATATTTAGAGACCAACAACACGCTTTATTACTGGCTCAGAAAGAAGCTGAGAAAGCTAGTTTAGATGCTGAGAAAGAAGCTGCAGAGAAAAAGGCTGAACAAAAGGATTTAGATGACCAAAAGGAATTAGAGGACACTGAGAAACAATTTAAAGACAGAGCGAAGGCTGCTGATATTTATATTGGTATGGCAAGTGATTTGGCTGATACCTTATCTAGTGTTAAAATGGATGGTTTAGATAGTGAACAAGCTGCCTTAGATAAGTCTTTAGAAAATGGTATTATATCTGAAGAAGAATATAACACTAAGTCTAAAGAACTAGCAGAAAAAGCCAATAAGGTACAAAGAAATGCTGCACTAGCTAAGATAGCTGTTGATACGGCTAGTGCTATATCATCTTTAGTTGTTGCTTCACAAGGTAATCCTTTAAATCTATTAACTGCTGGTGCTGCTGGTGTAGCCCAATTCGCTGCTGGTATTTTACAAATAGGAACTAGTATGGCTTCGGCTACTGCTTTACTTAAATCTCCATCACCACAAATTGATGCTTCTACTGGTGGTAATGGCCCAGCTCCAGATACACAACAAACAGCACCTGACTTAGGATTTGATGGTAGAAGTGCTGGTACAGAACAATTTGGTACTAATATACCAATAAGAGCTTATGTTACTGAAACGGATATAACCACAGCACAAGACACAGCTACCAACATACAACAATTAAGTCAAATAGGATAAAATATATAATAAAATTATGGAAAATAAAAAAATATTAATAGAATTATTTATAGATGAAAATGATAAAGACAACGAATTAGATATTATATCTTTTGTATCAGCACCAGCTATAGAAAAAAACTTTATGTATTTCAATAAAGATGATAATAGATTTAGTTTTAAATCAACGGATGATGAAAAAAGAATAGTTACTGGCCCAGCGATGGTACCAAACCAAGAAATTATTCGAATGGACGCTGAAGGTAATCCTTATTTCGTATATTTTACAGAAGAAACTGTTATTAAAGCACAAGAAATATTTGCTAAAAATGGTAAAACTAAATCTACTAATTTTGAACACCAAGAAAATGATATGGATGGTGTTACTATAGTTGAAAGTTGGATAGTCACAGACCCAAAAAATGATAAATCAAACGCTTTAGGGTTTAAAGATATACCAAAATCTACTTGGATGGTGTCATATAAAGTGGATAATGATGAATTATGGAAAAAAGTTAAGTCTGGTCAAGTTCAAGGATTTAGTATAGAAGGAGTATTCTCCAAAAACATTATTAAGATGGATAAAGATATTAACTATGATGATACTTATAATGAGATTAAAGAGATTATAAATGATGAGGGTATATCAGAAGATGACTTTTTTGATAAAGTGTCTGATATCATAAGTAAATTAAAATAAAATAGAGCATAAAATAAAAATTATATATAGTAGTATGAATAGAGAAACGTTTATAGACAAGATTAAAACATTATTTTCAGAAGTTGAAGAAAATGTTGAAAATAAATTTGTTGATGTAACCACTATTGATGGTATTGTTCTTAGAGTTAAAGAAGAAGAAATCAAAGAAGGTGTCCAAGTTTATGTAGTAGGTGAAGATGGTGGAGAAACACCAGCTCCAGAGGGAGAACACAATATCGAAGGTAAAGTTATAACAACAGATGCTGAAGGTAAAATTATTTCAATTAAAGATGTAGATGAAGAAACTGAAGCTACTGAAGAAGAGAAAAAAGAGGAAGTTATTGAAGAAGAAATGACTGACGAAAAGAAGAAAAAAGACGAAGATGAAGACGTTGAAGCTGAGGACAAAAAAGACGAAGACGAAGACGTAGAAGCTGAGGATAAAGATAAGAAAAAGAAAGAGGATAAATACGAAGACGAAGAAGAAGAAAATCCTTTAGAAAAAAGAATTAAAGCTTTAGAAAAAGCAATTTCCAATATGGCTGAATCTATGTCAGCTATTGATACTTTAAGTGAGGTTGTTGCTGAGATAGCTAATTTACCAGCTGATAAAGAAGTTAAATTATCTAAATCGGTTAGTCGTAAATCAGAAAAAACAAATACAAGAGAAGATAAATTAAAATTTCTCTCTAAAAGAAAATAAAATAAAAATAATAATTTAATTATGAGTTTAAATGTAAGTGGATTGTCAGTTTATACTGATGAAAACAAAATGGAATTAATCAAGAAAAGTCTTCTTGAAGGTAGAACAATGGAATTTATTACAGTTCAGCCAGATATTAAGTCAAGTGCAACTATTAATATCATCGATTCTACGTTAGTAGGTCAAGCTGGTTCTTGTGGATTTAACCCTGATGGAACAACAGCTTTAACACAAAGAGCAATTTCTGTTGCACCAATTAAAGTAAATGAGTCTATTTGTTTAGATACTTTAGAGGCTTATTACACACAAAAAATGATGAACCCAGGCTCTTATAATGAGTCTATTCCTTTCGAACAAATATACGCTGAGGAAAAAGCTGGTAAAATTTCAGCTATGATTGAAGATATTATTTGGAAAGGTGATACAACTTTAACTGGTAACTTATCATTAGCTGATGGTCTTTTAAAAGTTATCGACGCGGAAGGTACAGTTATTGATGGTAATGTTGGTTCTGAAACTGCAATTACTGCAGCTAACGTTATAGATATCGTTGATGGTATGGTAGGTGTTGTACCAACGGACATTATCAATAAAGATGATTTAGTTTTATTCTTAGGTTATGATACTTATAGAACATATGCTAAAGCATTAAGAGATGCTAACTTATTCGCATACACAGGAGCTGAAAATCAAGGTGGTGATTTTATTCAAATGGTGCCTGGAACGAATGTAAAGGTTGTTGCTGTAAGAGGATTAAATGGAACTAATAGAATGCTTTTATCTACATCATCTAACATATATGTTGGTGTTGATTTATTATCTGATTCAGAAGACTTTAAAATCTTTTATTCAAACGATAATGATGAAGTAAGATTTATTTCTAAGTTTAAGCTAGGGGTACAAGTAGCATTTCCAGAATTCTGTGTAGAATATACTAACGCATAAGTCGAGTAAATAAAAAAAATGAAAACTAGGGGGTAGGGTTGTCCTAACCCCTTTTTTTTTAAATAAAAAATAAAAATAAATAAAAAAATTATGAGTATAACAAATTGTATTTTAGATAATGGAATTTCATTAGGTTGTAAAGACAGCTTAGGGGGAATAAAAGAAGCTTATATAGCCACATTTAATGGTAATCAAGTCTACACAATAGACGCTGATGATGTGATTACAGACATAACTGGTACAGAAGACTTTTTTACTTTTGAACAAAGAAACGAACAAGGAGAATTTACCCAAACAGGAAATCACTCGGTAGAAAATGGAAGTAACTTTTGGGAGCAAGTGGTTAATTTAATCTTTACTAAGAATGATGCAGAAAAAAGAAACATTTTAAAAGTTTTAGCACAAGCACCTTTATTAGTAATCGTGAAAGACCAAAATAACACTTATTGGGTTGTTGGTGAAACTAACGCCGCTGACTTAACAGCTTCTAGTGCTTCGGTAGGAAAAGCATATGGTGATTTAAACGGAACAACTATTTCTATAACAGGTAAAGAACCATACCCAGCTAGAGAAATCAGTCAGCTTGGTTTTGATAATTTACCAAAAGGATAAAAATATAATATTTCTTTTTTATATTAATCAATTAAGGGCACTCTATTATGGGTGTCTTTTTTATTTAAACAAAAAATAATTAAGTATATATCATTATATGATAAAGATAGAAAAAAATGAAATAAATAGGGTTGTTTTAACTTTAACAGAGAACGTTACTATACCAAGTCCAGTTTATTTCCTATTCGAGTTTATATCTGATGACACTTTAGCATCTAAAATATTCACCACTGGTGATATATCACCAAATATATGTAGATATAATGAGTTTATGGTTGAAGAAACTGATGGTGGGGAAGACTTATTAAATGGTATTATTAATTTAGAACCCAATGGTTATTATAAATATAATGTATATCAGATGAGTGACCCTACAAACTTAGATATTGACCTCACAGATGGTATTGTAGAAAAAGGGAAGGTATATTTCAAAGGTGATATTAAACCCGTTAGAACGTCTTATAATGACAATGATGATAATCAATATATAGCATACGAATAAAAGATAAATATTAAATTATGGATAAAAATAATAATACAAAAGTTCAGATGATATCAGCCCAAGCTGAAGAAGTAGAATCACCTGTTTTTAAAACAGTAAATAATAAAGATTATATTTATTATGGTTTAAATAATGATTACCCTCAGATATTGAAAGATATGATGAATACATCTTCTTTACACTCTGCTATATTAAAAAAGAAAGCTGATATGACAGCTGGTAAAGGTTTTGATTATGAAACTATTGAACAAAAATCTTTTATAGCCAATATCAATGGTAAAGAAACATTAGACCAAATAGCTTATAAAAACGCATATGATTTAACATTATATGGTGGTTTTTGTTATTTAGTAACGTGGTCTAAAGATAAAAAGTCTATTGCTAGATTCCAATATATGGACTGGTCTTGTGTTAGAATGGTTAAAGAATTATGTGATGATTCAGATATGTCTAAAATGCAAGAAGAAGGTGTTGATTTTTTTCAAATTAGTTCAGATTGGTCACAAGAAAGAAAAGAAAAATATAAACCTAAATTGGTTCAAGGATTTTCTACAGAATATAAAGATGAAACAACACAATTGGTTTATGTAAAAATGTATAGACCTGGCTCGGAAGACACCTACCCTTTACCTGATTACCAAGCATCTTCTACTTATATAGCTTTAGATACTGAAATAGCTTTATGGCATTTATCATCTGTTAAAAATGGGTTCACTCCTTCAATGATGATTAATATGATTGGAGTACCTTCTGATGAAGAAATGAAACAATTTCAAAAGAAATTAGAACAACAATATGCAGGTTCAGCTAATGCATCTAAAGTTATATTAACATTATCAGAAGATGAAACACAAGTACCTGTTTTAACACCAATTAATTTAAATGATTCAGATACTAGATATAAAGATTTAGCTATACAAATTAAAGAACAAATAACTATTGGTCATAGAGCTTCTTCTACAGCAATAGGAGTTCCTACGTCAGGTAAATTAGGTACGTCTAACGAAATTATAGAGGCTGAGGCAGTCTTTCAACATAATGTTATAGATAACTATCAGATATTAATTGAAAACTCTTATACGAGACTTATGAACTTTAATAATATTGAAGGTGATTTAGAACTTAAAAATTCAATTACTTTTGATTTAGATGCTGTTATAGAGGATGAAGAAAATGAAGAAAATAAATCAGAAGACTTATCTTTAAATAAAACGTCTTGGAACGATTACCCTCGTTCAGCTGTAAATAATGCTAAAAGAGGTATTAAATTAAATGAAGAATCTGGAAATAAATGCGCTACTGGTGTTGGTAAAAATAGAGCTCAAGATATATCAAATAAAAGAGGATTATCATTTGATACTATTAAAAGAACATATTCTTATTTATCAAGAGCTGAGGAATATTATGATAGTTCTGATACAGAAGCTTGTGGAACTATATCATACCTACTTTGGGGTGGGAAATCTATGAAATCGTGGTGTGAATCGAAAATAAATAAAATAAATAAAGAAAAAGATGCCAAATAATAAAATCTTATTAATAACAGCAGATTACTATAAAAGAAATTCAGTAGTCAATTTAAACGTGGATGAAGAATTAATACACCCACAGATTATAAAGGCACAGAATATGAATATAGAAAGAATATTGGGTTCTAATTTATTCAACACTTTATTAAGTCAAGTACAAACTGGTACTGTTGAACCAAGAATGGTAACACTTTTAGAAGATTATATTCAACCTTGTTTAGTTGAGTGGGTTACATATACAGCTTTACCTTATTATAATTTTAAAATAACTAATAAGTCTATTTCAAAGAAAAGTTCAGATAATTCTACACCAAGTGAGTTAAATGAAGTAAATTTTCTTAGACAAGATATAAGAGACGATGCTGAATATTTAAGTGATAGGTTAACAAAATATTTAAAGACCAACAGAACCACTTATACAGAGTATGACACTAATAATTCAGACTATGATGATATAAAACCAGTTAAGAATAATTTCTTTAGTGGTATTTATTTAGGTAATAATAATAAACATAATGATGATGATGATTGTTGTGATTATAATGAAAAATAATAAATATTAATGGAAGAAGTTTTAAAATCATTAGCGGAAGAAGGTGGGGTTATATCGAGTATTGTTTTATTATTATTGGCTTTTATGTTTATGTTTAAAAAAAGTATACCTGCTTGGATAAACAGATTATTTAATTTAAAAAATAAATTAAACATAGAAGATTTAAAACACCACGATTTATTTAACACTTGTATAAGGGTAGAAAAGGAAGTTTATTTAATGAAGTTTTATACACACGGAAAATATGATATCACCAAATCTAGAATGTGCAAAGATTTTACGAAACATAAGATAAATGTATGTTATAGAGGCTTTGAAAAAATATTAGAACAAGATATAGAAAAAATGACACCTGATGAATTTAAAAAATATATCTTAAAACAACAAAATAAAATGCACGAAACTTATATTGATAAAATATCACAAGATTGGAGACAAAAGGGTATATCAGAAGAAGATATAAGATATGTTATAGATTTATTTGAAACATTTCGATATGACGTAGTTCAGGCTTTTGAATATAGAATAAACTCTATATTTAGTACAACAAACCACCATAATAATAAACGAAGATTATTAGCTATATTCGAAATGTGGGCTTTTGGTATAGATATATTACCAAGAGATATGCAGACCACTTTTGAAGGATTAAATGGTAGATTTAAAGAAATAAAATATTAATTAATTTCTTATTTTAAGAAGATATAAGAGACTTTTCTTTTCTTTTGGTAGATATATATGTTTTTAGTTGAGTAAGTTTATTAAATCTAATCTTATCGTATATAACATATAGTTTATTATATTCTAAACAAGCATTATAATTTTTTAAATGTAATGATATACAAGTTAATTCTAATCTTTTTAAATCTTTAAGTGTTTTAATTTTCTTTTTCATAATAATTGTTTTTCTTTTTATATAAATTTATACAACATAAGTTTATTAATTATACATATTTATTTCACTATGGCATTTAATCGTGATATTTGTGTAGTGGTTCTGTTTATTTAAATCTTCTATGGTTTTAATTTCATAAAATTCTTTATATTTTATAGTCCAACTGATATTTAACATTGTTGTCTCACAGTCAAAACAAAAGTTAGTCCAGTTCTGCCAATCTTCCATTTGGTCTTCAATATGTTTTAAGAAGGTTTTAAAGCCACAACCAAGTGATTTAGTATAAGACCCTTCCATTTTAAAGTTATGTTCTTTAAACGAGTGTATGATACCTTCTCGTATATTCTTTGATAAAAGATAAACAGAGTCCGTTCCATCTATAATGTCTTGGTATTTATTTTGTGTTAAATTCATAATAATTGTTTTTCTTTTATATATTTTTAAAAAATTATATTTTTAAAAAGGTAAGGTTTTTTATCGTTAATTATAAAAAGTGCCAAACAGTAATAATGATATGATATAAATATTTATAATATTATATAATAAATTGGGTTTTAAAACACATTAGATTAAAAGAGACATTTAAAACTTAATATATACATAAACAAAGATAATTAAATATGTCAAGTGATTTATATAGCAACATACCAAGATATTATGGTAAATTAGTATTACAAAGAGAATATTATTCTAAATTAAAACCCGAAACAAGTGAAGATATATTACATTTTTATAAACATATGCCCTTTACGGACTTATTAACATTTGATGATAAAATAGATGAGCTAGTTTTATATTATGAAACATTAGATAAAAAGAACTTTTTAGTAACAAAAGAAGAAATAATGATAGATTTATTAGATAATTATTTTGAGTGGTTTAGAAGCAATCGTGGTGTTGTTGGTAGTGCTTCTACTATAGAACCAAACAAACAGATATATTTAATGTTTAAAAGATTACAAGAATTATACTATGTTTTAAAACCTATGAAGGGTCAATTTAAAGAAATCTATAAAAGAATAGAAAAGTATAGATTACATAGAAAACACAAGACGCATAAATTTAAAAGAATATTTTAAAAAAATATTGAAAAAACACGAAAGGGGAGAGATTATATTTTATATATATAGTATAAATTGATTAAGTCATAATAATCAATTGTTTTTTTTTGTAAAAGTCATCAGTATACCACCTGATGACTTTTTTTTATTTTACTAAAAGCGGTATTTTAAACTTAATATATAGTATATAAAAAAGAAAAACAAGATGAAAAAAATTACAGTAGGAATATTAATAGCAGTAGAATTAATGATAATAGTAGAATATTTATCATATTAAAAAAACAAAAACTATGAGTTTATTAGAAGCAAAAAAAGATTTTATAAAAAGAGGTTCGTTTGACGAACTATACACACCCGAAGAAGCAGTAGAAATGTTAATACCTTTTATACCAAAAAATGTTAAGACAATATGGGAATGCACCGCAATTAAAGAAAGTAAGATAGTAAAGGTGTTAAAAGAATATGGATATAAAGTTATAACGTCACATATAAACAACGATAAAGATTTTTTTAAGTATGAACCAAAGGAATATGATATGATTATAACTAACCCACCATATTCATTAAAGGATAAGTTTTTAGAAAGAGCTTTTCAATTGAATAAACCTTTTATGTTTTTATTACCTATTACAACATTAGAAGGTAAAAAAAGAGGTAAGATGTTTAATGAAAATAAAATACAACTATTGATACCAAATAAAAGATTTAACTTTATACCTGAGAAAAAGAAATCAGCTTGGTTCCAGACAAGTTGGTTCTGTTCTAAAATAAAGTTAGATAAAGATATAAATTTTATATCATTATAAAAAATATAAATTATGAATATATTATATAACGAAAACTGTATAGAAACATTAAATAGATTAGAAGATAATTTTATTGATGGAATTATAACTTCTCCACCTTATAACATAAACACAGAAAGAAGTGATAATTATTATAACAATGGATACTCCGAGTTAGATGCTTTAAGTGAAAATGATTATTTAGAAGTAAGGACAATCGAGTTTAAGGAGTTTAGTAGAGTTATTAAAGATAAAGGTGTTATATGTTATAATATAAGCTACTCTAAAGAAAACCCTATATTACCAACATTACTTGTATCTAAAATACATAAGGAGACTGATTTAACATTGGGTGATATAATTAGTTGGAAGAAACCAAACGCTATACCCTTTCAAACATCATCAACGAAGTTAAGTAGAATAACTGAGTTGATTTATATTTTTGTAAAGAAAGAAGAACTACATACATTTAAAACAAACAAGGAAGTAAGTTCGGTGAATAAAAAAACTGGACAAAAATTTTATAAAAATTATACAAATTATATCGAAGCTAGAAATAATGATGGATATAAGTGTAAGTTGAAAGCATCATATTCACAGAATTTATGTGACCAACTAATAGATATTTATTTCCCAAAGGGTAGTTTAATATATGACCCGTTCACAGGTATAGGAACTACACAACTAAGTTGTTTAAATAATGGATGTTCATATTTAGGTAGTGAATTAGATAAAGAACATTTTGATATAGCTGAGGAAAGAATTAAAAATAAAATAAAATAAATTATGGGAAACTATCGTGGAGATGACAGATTAGAAAAACATTATACAACGGAATATTTGTGTAAATATATGGACACAGAAGTGTTAAAAAAATATTATAAGGGTAGTATATCAGAGTTCTTGGAAAATAGCGCAGGTAGCGGCTTATTAGTTGATTATTTAAAATCAGAATATAATCTACCAGTTCTAGCTTTTGATATTAAAAACGAAACTAATAGAGAAGATATAAAAGAATGTAATTATTTAAAAGAAAAAATAGAATATAAAAAAGGTAGAGTAGGTTTTATTAATCCACCCTTCAATAAGGGTTTAAAGTTCATCTACAAGACTTTAGAAGAGTCTGACTATTGTATAGCTATATTAAGTGTCAGTTCGTTCTTAAACATTGACTATGATAAGTATGACGTAGATACTATTGATATATTTAAGAACTATGATTTTGGTAGTTGTAAAACGACTATATGTATAATTGGTATAAAAAAGAAATTAAATTAAGATGAAAAAACAAGGTTACGTTTTTGTGATATCACAAGATAAAAGTTGGTTTTATGCTAGTAAATATAAACCAACAAAATATGAAAGAGGTAATCATACAATAGATTATTATTTAGATAAGTTTAATATTGATTTAAATGATTATTGGACTATGAAAAAAAGTGGAAATTTTCGTTTTATTAATAAAGAAGAGATAAATAAATGGTCTGGTATTATATGTTTTAGAAAAGATTATTTTAATAAAGAACATATACAAATATGGTTAAACTTTTTATATAAGGATTTAAAAATATCTATACCTTATTTAAATAAACCTTTACCACCGAAATATGTTTATGATAAAATTAAGATAGTAGAATGGGTTTTAGATTAGATAATAATATTGATAAAGGATGGTTTAGATTACTTAAAATGAGAAATTATAATGAATCAATAGATTATTATTTAGAAAAGTATAATATTGATTTAGATGATTATTGGATTTTAAAATATAGTAATAAGTTTAGATTCATTAATAAACAAGATATTGAAAAATATGCTGGTGTAATATGTTTTAAAAAAGATATATTCAATAAAGAAGATATAGATAAATGGTTGAATTTAATTAATAATAAATTAAAAGTTAATTGTAGGTTTTTAGTTAGACCTTTTCCACCAATATCAGTGTTCAATAAAATTAAAATAATAGGATGAAATATGAAATAATAAATAATATTGATAAAGGATACTTTTGTTTAATAAAAGACAATAGAGGTAATAATCCAAAATACCCAATAGATTATTACTTAGATAAGTTTAATGTAGATTTAGATGATTATTTTATTTTGAAATGTAGTAATAGGTTTAGATTTATTAATAAACAAGATATTGAGAAATGGGCTGGTGTAATGTGTTTTAAAAAAGATATATTCAATAAAGAAGATATAGATAAATGGATTATATTTGTTTATGATAATTTAAGTTTAAATGGTGTAATGAAATATTTAAATAGACCTTTTCCACCAATAGAAATCTATAATAAAATTAAGTTAGTAGAAGATGAGGTATATTATAACAAACAATATTGATAAAGGTTGGTTTTATTTAGTTAAAAGAAGTAATGTTGGTGAGGATATTGAATATTATTTAGATAAACATAATATTGACTTAAATGATTATTGGATTTTAAAATGTAGTAATAAGTTTAGATTCATTAATAAACAAGATATTGAAAAATGGGCTGGTGTGATATTTTTTAAAAAAGATATATTCAATAAAGAAGATATAGAGAAATGGTTGGATTTTCATAATAGTTTTGATTATCAATTAAAATATTTAAATAAACCTTTTCCACCAATAGAAATATTAAATAAAATTAATATAATTATATAAATTATTATATCATATCATATATACTGTTCGGCACTTTTTATAATAATTGTATGTTTTTTTAAAAAAAAGTGAAAAAAATATACAAAAGTGAGTAAAGGGGTAAAATTAATTTAATATATATAGTATAAAAATTACCAAAAGTGCCAAACAGTAATAATGATATATATATATATTATATTATATATTAAATATACTTTAAAAAAGCACTTTTTAAAAAACACTTATTTAATATGGAAATTAACATACCTATAGAATTTGAAAAAGCAATTAACGAAATGCCTTTTAACAAAACAGTAAAGAAAAACTCTATAAAAGTATATGCTGCTTTATACCACAAAAGTTATTTATCTAATAAGCACGGATATTTTTCAGTACCATCAAGTTACCTACAAACAATAAACAGTAGATATAATAAAATAATTAAATATTTTATTGATAAAAATCTAATTAAGTATTATGAAAGAATGGTAGAAGACCCCAATGATATATTTAATAATGTAACAAAAAAGTATTATAATACAGAAAGAGGTGTGTGTATGAAATATAAGTTTTTGGTTAATCAATATTCGGGTAGAAAAATAGATGTAGATATGGTATGTCATAAATCAGAAAGATGGTATGATATTACAAAAACAAGTTTATTAGATTATGG
>Ga0070747_1000590_pt1 | contig 17600 bp, 18 predicted proteins | sample VirMetDEL_Mar_31_FD_77321 | JGI IMG/M metagenome (GOLD analysis project Ga0070747, IMG submission 77321) | Aqueous microbial communities from the Delaware River and Bay under freshwater to marine salinity gradient to study organic matter... | ecosystem: Environmental > Aquatic > Marine > Coastal... | reverse complement strand
CTAGACTTTTACAGGTACGCCAATAAAGAGATTGGCAAATTAGATATCTGCTTTCTTTTCACTAATCATATTAGGTCTAATGTAATTAAATCTAAGAATAGATTTGGCCCAGCTAAACTACCAGTAAATAATGATACTCTTGAGTACTTTTCTGATACTAGACTATCTGTAGAAAGAGCTTATGTTGACAAGATAAGCAAGGATGGTAAGACGATTATAGGTACTGAGCTTCTGGTTACAGTCGCAAAGATGCGCGGCAAGGTAATCAATAGAGGCAAATTTAGACTGTTTTACAGACACGATCATGGGTTTGATTACCTTACCTCTCTGCTTGAAGCGATGATTTTATCTGGCTTAATTTTGGTTACTGATGAAGAAGGTAGAAAAATTAGATTTACTGACGATATAAAAGAGTACGATTCTCTAAAACCTCTATTAGATTGCTTAGTAGGTAAACAAGTGTCTATGAATAAAAACGATTTTAGAAAACACTTTATCAAATGTATTCGTGAAGATATAGATTTCTTATCTGTAGTAATAGATATCGTGTACGAAAGAGGTCCAACAACAACTACAGACGACAGAGAGGTCTGCTGGTGAAACAAGATATAAGAGTTATTTTAAGTAGTGATGATCATCTATCTAATAAGAATCCAAAGTTTAGAATGGACTCTAAGGGTGTTTCAGAACTTCTTGTTAGACAACACAAACTATCTCAATTTATAGCCGACAAATTAAAGACTGATTTTGATTTGTATATTAATGGTGGAGATTTGACAGACTACGCTAATCTAGATCCTGTTACTTCAACAATAACCAATAAGTATATTAAAAATATTATTGATACAGGTAAACCGTGTATATTCTTAGAAGGCAACCATTGTATTAGTGACACCAAGAACGCCTTTACTGTTTTGGGTGCTATATCTAGTCTAACAGATTGTTCAAATGTCAGATTTGTATTTCAAGACGAGATTCTTAAGCTAGATAAAAATTTTAATTTTACAGACAGTGATGAAGATTCTGTTTTAGTAGTGTATTGCTTTCCTTATTTTAGCGACCTTAAGGCTCTAGCTAAAAGGATTGAGCTTGCTTCATCTAGCACAGATAAGAGTAAGTTCAACCTAATGATATTTCATTTCCCATGTTCTAATGCTTTTTTAGATAACGGAATGACTGCTACTAGAGGTCTTGAACTTAGTGAAGCTATAACTGAAGGATTTGATCTGTGTTTAGGTGGAGACTATCATAAGCACCAGAAATTAATTAATAACAGTAAGAGTTTTTACATTGGAGCGCCATTTGATTTAAAGCATGGAGAACATTATGACAGACATATACTTTCAGCTAGATTAAACACTAAGTCTAAAAAATATAGTATTGATAAAATACCTAATCCGCACCTACTACCTATTGTTGACTTGACTTGTTCTGAAGCTTTGTCAATGAGTAGAGAAGAAGCTTTAAATAATATTGTTAGAATTAAAGATGAAGTAGACACACAAAATAAGATAAAGTTAGAATCTATGGGTTTTCATAAACTATCTATTGTAAATTACAAGCCGCCAAAAAATAATATTGTAAAGACTATTGACAATGTTAGAGTTATTAAGTCTTCATTTTCATCTTCTGATAGGGATCTTCTTAGAGAATATATTGCTAATAAATATGAGACTGAAAATGAAGTTAATGAAGTGGTTGATTTTTTTGAAAGGAATAGGCTGTGAGTTTTAATGATTTGAGTTGTTTAACTAAATTGGGTTTAGACACTAATCAGGTTGTAAATAGAAAGAATACAACAAAATATGATGTTTATATTGGAAGACCTTCCAAATGGGGTAATCCAGTTTATCTCAATGACAGGTTAAGTAGAACTCAAAGGTTGGATGTATTGATTAAGTACTGTCAATACCTTCTCACAAGAGAAGACCTTTTAGACTGTATTGATTTAGAGGTTAAAGATAAGATTATAGGATGCTATTGTTCTCCTATGTTGTGTCATGGGCATGTTTTAAATATAATAAGTAAGTCAACTAACAAAAAGCAGACTATCTATGATATCATAGATAGTCTGCTTTTAGAACAACAAGGAAAGACATAATGACAGACGATCAAAATAGATCATCATGGGATCATTACTGGATGATCCTAGCTTACGCTGCTTCTGCTAGAGCTAGTTGTGAGAGGAAAAGGGTAGGAGCTGTAATTGTTAAAGATGGTAGGATCATCTCTACTGGGTACAATGGTCAAGTAGCTGGACAACCACACTGTCCGGGCCAACATGTCTGTAATAAGGATGGTAGAGGTTGTCAAAACACTATTCATGCTGAAGTCAATGCACTATTTCAATCTTCTATTCAAGAGATGCGTGGAGCTTCAATCTATATAACTATGACCCCTTGTGATAAATGCTTAGACTATATTGCTAATTGTGGAATTAAAACTATTTATTATAATGAAGAATATAGGATTCCAACATCTAAAGAAAAGCTAGATAGTTTAGGTATGACTATGACAGAAGTAAAGATTGACGGTTTAGAAACACTCCTACATCATCTATACAAGTCGAAGGATCAAAACAATGATAGTTAAACACATACTAATACACAACTTTTTTACATTTGAGCATGTAGATATGGAATTAGGTGAAGGTCCATTTTTTATCACTGGAAATAATAGAGATTCTTCTAGAGCTATGTCTAATGGCGCTGGCAAGTCGATGTTTATACAAAGTATAGTCTGGTGTTTGTTTGACGACTTGCTTAGAGGTGGTGTTTTAAAAGATGATGTTATTGGTATATTTGATACATACTGTCAGGTTAAGCTTATTATTGAAAGAGATGGTAAGTTGATTGAGATAGACAGAGTTAGAAAGCACCCTCTTAGGGGTAGTTCAGCTTTGATAAAGGTAGATGGAAACAATATCTCAAAGCATAAAGACAAAGAGAATATTGAGTTGGTTGAGAAGCTACTTAATATCTCTATGAAGACTCTTCACTATAGCGCCTATTCTAGTAGAGCTGTCCCTAGCTTTATGACTTTATCTCCATCTAAGATGAAAGAGACTGTTTCTGAAATTCTTGATATAGCAAGATTTGATAAGCATATTTCTGAGTTTACTAAGATTCAGAAAAATTTAAAGAACTCTGTATCTCAGTTGATGATTAAGGTTTCTGCTAAGATAGCTGCTAAGAAAGAGCTAGAATCTGATATTGTTAAGCTTAATGGTCTTATAGAAGTATTTAATATAACGTCTCTAGCTAAGATTACTGAATATGAAGATACTATAAGAGAAAAAAATATTGAGATGAATAATCTAACAAAGTCATTGTCTGAAATTAATCTAGATGAAATCAAAATTGAGATGGATCAAATTAATGAGTTTATATCTTCTATTGATACTATAAATGGTAAAATAAAAGAAAATGAAAGATCTAAATCTATTAGAGTTAATGAGAAAGATAGATGTATGAGCGATATTAGCGGTATAGTCTCTAAGCTTAATGACTACAAATCTCAGCTAGCCAACTTAACGACTAGTAATACTGATATATGCGTGTATTGTAATAGCAAGATGATTGATAGAAAATTTATTGAGACTAAAAGCGTTGAATTAACAAAGAAAATTAATGAATTTGAAATACTGGCCGCAGAAAAAAGAGCTTACCATGATATCGTCACTGGGAAGATATCTAAGCTTGATTCTTCTATATCTAAGTTAAAGGCTTTTGTTTTGGAGAGTCAGGCTAGTTTCACCAGAAGGGAGCTTCTTGCTTCTATGATATCTAACTATGAAAAGGTTCAAGATAAAATAGTAAGACTAATTGATGATATTACCAATATAAATAATAAGATTATCAATATAAAGAATACTACATCTGAAGATTTATTGTCTATGCTTAATGATAAGACTTTAAAGCTTGAACAAAACAATAAAGAAGAAAAGGAGCTATACAAGGAAATTAATATAAAGGATCAGCAACAACTGTATTCTGTTGATATTATCAACGCATTTAAAGATCTTAAATCAGGCATATTTAATAACTTTGTTTTAGACTTCTACAATAGCATTAATAATAATCTTGAGGAACTAACAGACGGTGTTTTTAAGTGCAGCTACGAGGTGAAGGGTGACGAACTCAAATTCACATTTACAGATTCATCTAAATCTGGTAAAGAACTACCCTTTATAGCTTTGTCTGATGGTGAGAGATGTTTGATTAGTAAAGCTGTTTCAGCCTCATTGTCTGATATTATTAATACAGGAATTATAATAGATGATGAAGGTCTTGATGGTGCAGATACTTCTGTTATACCTTTTATTGTAGAATTTATTTTAAGTAAGTATAAGGGAAGAACATTCTTTTTTGTAGGACACCAAACTATTCTAAATGATCTGTTTGATGGTTATACTAATATTCATATTGTTAAGGAGAACGGAAAAAGCAAGGCTTACATAAACCAGTGAGGAAGCTATGACTAAGAAAGTAGACGCTATTCATGGAGAGTATTTTGATATGTATATTGATGAATCTGTTGTTCTAGTTGAATGCCCAGAGTGCTTGAAAGAAGTTGGTGTTAGCTTATATAACAAGACAATGACTAATGCTGAAGACGGGTATTGGAGAGCGGTATTCTTTAATCTATCATTCTGCTGTTCTTCTTGTAGTAAAGATACCTCTGTTAAAATTAAAAAGAGGAAGAGAAGTAAAATTCATGGAGCCTATGTATTAGAAAAATCAAACTACGATATTGGTACTGGAACCAAGATTTCTAGAGAAAGATATTATGATAATAAATATGTTCCTAGCTCAAGTATTATGAATTCTGTTGATAGAGTAAGCAATCTATTCCTTCACATTAGATTTTTAAAGAACACTACCAAATTTAGAGAAGAGATGGATTGGTATTTGGATCGTAAAAAGATAACTATGGATGATATGATCGCTTCTACGATAGCTAGCCTCAAAGACGTTAGTAAAGATCCTTTGGCTTTCTTTGAAACGCTATACCAGAGAGACTATCACGCCCTACTTAATGAGTTGGATTGTACTATTGAAGAAGCTATCGAATCTCTCTATCTTTTTCAGAATAGTACTGAAGAAGAGGTTCTAGACTCGGATATCGCTAAACAAGCATTAGGTGGGCACAATGGCTAAGAAAATTAAGGACGCTGGAGAGGACTTTCTAGACTTGGGAGGGGCAGAGGTCGTACAGGTCAAAACCCCCAAACAGGCTGTAGAAGGAAAATTTGCGAAGGGGAAGCATAAAGCCCTCACAGACTTTTCAGCTAGCTTAATTTTCTTGTATAATGTTAATTATTTGACAGAACAGCTTGAAGGTAAGAGACTTAAGGACTTAAGAATCATGGGGGCTGATTTATCTATCAACGCTCCGGGCATTATTATTCTAGACTCTAAGGGTAATATTGTTCACGAACAAACAATATTATCTAAACCAAATGATAAGAGAGGAACAGTAGCTAAAATTGAAACTATATATTTAGAGTTCAATAAAATATTTGCTGTACATTCCCCTGATGTAATCGTACAAGAAGATATTAATGCTGGCGGCTCGCATCAAGCGGTAAAGAAGATTAGTTATGTGGCGTCATTATTAAGACTTTGTATTGCTGGTAATTATAAAATGGAAAGTCAGCCACCTATATTTCTATACCCTAGCACTAGCCTAAAGCTTTGTTTTACTGGAAGCGGTAGAGCTGAAAAGCAGCAAGTGCTTGAAGCTCACAAGCTTAACAGCGGTATTGATTTCGGTAAAGATGATAATAAAGCGGACGCCTATAGTTGTGCTAGAGTAGGTAAGGCTGTACTGGATATTTTAGTTAAGTTTAAAGAATATAGAGAAGAGCTTGAAGACTCTAACATATTTATTCATAAGAATTCTTCTATAGATAAGTTTAATAAAAAGACTTCAGATACTATACTTTCTTTTATAGATAACTCTTCTGGATGTTGTATCACCAAAGAGGAGTTTGATTTGGCAATTTTTAATCTAATAGACGCAGACCTGCTAAGTGAGGTAAACGGTTATGCCTATCAGGATCTCAAAAGTAAGGTTAAGAAAATCAAACCCGTCTGAAGACTACGATATTAATGTAGTCTTGGGTTGTTTGAAAGAGTTAGGTCTAGATGAAATTCCTTCTGTTGCATGTCATATATTTAAAAGAGATACTAATATAGCTGAGTGTTCTTGTCAGTGTTCTATGGCTGGTATCTGTTCTGAATTTAAAATGTTTAAGTATATAACTAAGAAATGCTTTAACGAAAGCTGCGCTTTAGAAACTCCATGCTTGTCCTGTATAGAAACTATTCATAAAGCAAAAGCCCTTATCATGGTGCTACAAGCTATTTCAGGATATAAGGATAATATTAGATACAGAAGTTTAAAATATATGAATATGATTGATGGTTCTGAACATAAGTACTATCAGAAAAGACTAGTGCGGACAGTAAAATCTCTAAGGAAAAGGAGAAAGGATGCTAAGTCCAAACAATCAACTTTTAAATTCTAAACATTTTGAGTTTCTATATTCTATTATCAATATGACTTCAGCTAAAGATATCAAAGATAAGATAGTGTTAGAAGAATCTGATGAACTACTGTCAGGACTATTTGTTTCCGATACTGAAAACTTTATTTCTATCAACCCTGATATTTCTAATCTATCAGAACTTTTTGAGATGAAAGATCCTATCCACAAGTATTTTACAATTGACGAACAAGCTTCTAAAAATATTATGAAAGATTATGATTCTTTTAAGAAGTTCATTACAAAAGTCGCATCTTCTATTATTCGCAACAAGAACACTACAATTAAGATGGTTTGTGACAACTACCCTATAATTATTTTAGTTGATATTATTTATGGTTTTTTGTTAAGTTACGGAAAACAATACAATGTAGAAGGGCTAGTTAATGTTGGTAAGCTTAAGTTTATTATTGATGATGATCAACAATGTTCTGCTAATTTAGCTTTATTCAAGGCTGTAGTTGACAAGGTGTTGATAACTGAAGTTCTAGATTCTGTTAGATATCATAATATGGCTAACTCTTATAATCCTAATTCTGAGTTTTATAAAAAAACTCAAGACCTTTGTGATTTTGGTTCTAGAGGTATATTCAACTCATGTTCACTATCTAATTGTTTTTATAGTTGCGACATAACTTCGGATAGACCAAATGTATTCAAAGATATATTTGACCTTAATTATGAATTGTCAATTCACAGCGAGGTTGTTGTTGAAATACAGTCCTCTTTTATGTATAAGGTAAATAGATTCAAAGATTTTCAATTTCAGCTACTTAAAGCAATCTTGCAGAAGAATTTTAATCTAGATAAAATTCTTCCAGACGTTGATTCTAGCAACATAATAGAATTGGTTGATTCTTATGTAGAACAATGTAAGGAGCTGATTAAATTTAATGCACCTCTTTTTGTTAGCCAAAAGGCTCTTGAAGATATTTTACTAGTAATGGAAAAAGCAAAAACAGACCTCAAACAAAGTGTAGGGTGAACGGTGTATACTAATCAGCAAGCTAATGAATCAACTGCTGCATACTATATCAAGGCTGGATTCACAGAGTCTATTGATATTATGTCAGACGTTGTTGTCAATAAATACCTGCTCAAAGACAAGAGCGGTAGTCATGTAGAGCTTAATCCTGATGATATGCACAGAAGACTTGCAAAAGAATTTTTCAGAATAGAAAACAAATACGAGTCTAACAACAGGTTCTTTGAGACTGAAGATGAAATATATTATTTTCTTAAGGATTTTAAGTATATCGTTCCTCAAGGATCGCCAATGTTTGGTATTGGTAATAGCTATGTTAATGTTAGCTTGTCTAACTGTGTAGTTGTAGAATCTCCAGAAGACTCTATGACTGGTATTATGAACACATGTAAGGATCTAGCTAACTTGATGAAGAGGCGTTGTGGTGTTGGTGTTGATATTAGTACCCTTCGTCCTGAAGGTGCGCCAGTAAACAACAGCGCATTAACTACAACTGGAGCTTGGTCTTTTGCAGACCTTTTTAGTTTTGTGTGTAGATCTGTTGGTCAAAATGGGCGACGTGGAGCCCTAATGATCTCTATTAATTGTAAGCATCCAGACGTTCTTAAATTTATTACTATGAAGAATGACAAGACAAAGGTTACTGGAGCTAACGTATCTATTCTTTGCACTGACGAATTTATGAGGGCTGTTGACAATGATACTGATTTTACATTACAGTGGCCTGTTGATTCTGACAATCCTGTTGTAACAAAAACTGTTAGGGCTCTAGATTTATGGAATATGATTGGAGATAACGCTACCTTTACAGCAGAACCGGGTGTTCTACTTTGGGATACAATTCTTAAGTACTTGCCAGCAAATTATTACCCAATGTTCAGGACTATTGCAACAAACCCCTGTGGAGAGATCCCACTTAGCGCATACGACTCATGCAGACTTATTAGTGTTAATTTAGCTAATATGGTATTTAATAAATTCACGGCTAAGGCTCATGTTGACTGGCTTCAAGTTAAGTCTGTATTTACCGCCGCTATGAGACTATCAGATGATCTTGTTGATCTAGAGATAGAGAAGATCATTAATATTATTAATGTGGTTGAGGATTCTGAAGAGAAGCTTCTGTGGGGTAAGCTACTTGATGCGGCTAGAAATGGTCGGCGTACAGGCTTAGGTACTCATGGGTTGGCAGACATGCTAGCTCAAATGTGTATCAAATATGACTCTGAAGAAGCTCTTGAGTTTGTAGATAAGCTGTACAAGACTATAAGAGACACGACATACGGTGAGAGTATCAATCTTGCTAGAGAGCGTGGCGCTTTCCCTGTATTTGATCACGAATTAGAGAAGGACTGTCCTTATATTAAGAATCTTCCTGAAAACCTACAAGAAGAAATGCGTCAATATGGTAGACGCAATATCGCTATTCTTACTAACGCTCCTACTGGATCTACTGCGCTAGTGTCAGGTAATGTTAGCTCTGGTTGTGAACCAGTCTGGAAAAACTGGTATACAAGAAGAGTTAAGCTTTCAGACCATAACTCACATAATGACGTTCCAGACTTCGTTGATGAAATGGGGGATAAGTGGAAAGAGTATAGAATTTACCAGCCAAACCTCGTTAAGTATTTTGATTTGACAGGCCAAAATAAGGATGATATAAATGCAGTTATTCCAGATTATTTTGTTGAGTCGGGATCAATCGACTGGATCAATCGTGTTAAGTTGCAAGGTGTGATGCAGAAGTATATTGATCACAGTATTTCTAGCACAATTAATCTGCCCGCTGGTACAGATCCAAGTGTAGTAAAAAATATCTACATGGAAGCTTGGAAGCATGGCCTAAAGGGAGTTACTGTTTATGTTGATGGTTGTAGATCTGGCGTCCTTATTAGTGATGAAGATGCCTCAAAAAAGCCTAAACTACCCCAAGACCTAATGTCTCTCATAGTTGAGAACGGGTGTCTTTCTGGAGAAAGTTTAAGCCAGCTTAAAATCGAGAATGAGAAAGGCCCGGTGGTCTACCCATTTAAGGATAAGGTAATCCCCTCTCTGGTGAAACAAGTTCCAGACTATATTAACTCTGATATGTCTGTGCTTCGTCGTGGTGGTAAGAAGTTCTATCTTCATACCTCTCACTTTGTTCAGGACAAAGAGTTGAAGTTCCCTGTAGCTGTATGGTGTCAAACTAACAATGTCTACGACAATGGTGAACCTCTATATTTGAATAAGGCTAGAACTAAATTTGCTGCATTTATGGTGTCTGAAGGTATTAATGAAGATCTTGTTATAGCTAAGGTGGAAAAGGTTAAGCTAATGTCAGACTATATTGGTAGGTTGACTAAGTTAATCAGTATGGCTCTTAGACATAATATTCCGTTGGTTAGAATTGTTGATGCTTTAGAAGATATTGATGGAGACAATATGTTTACCTCTCTGTCAGTGTTGAGAAAGTTTCTAGCATCTAAAATTGAAGACGGCACTACTACTTCTGGTTCTAAGTGTCCTGAATGTAAATCAGTAAATCTTATTTACACTGAGGGTTGTAAGGGGTGTAAGGATTGTGGCTACTCCGCATGTAGCTAATTAATGCTAAAGGGAGATGGAATATTCCATCTCCCTTTTTCATCAAACAAAAAACAGTAAACTAAAAGGAAGGTAATGGCTAGTAGGGCTGTAAGGAGAGTCAAGACAAGTCTTAAGTATATATGGAGAGAGCCGGGTTTCTATGTAGGTTCGGGAAAAAATAGAGCGTATTATGATAGAGGTTATGATCAAATAATAGAAACTCATTTTGATAATATGAGTATAAGACAGCAGGTTTTGTCTAGACTTCCTCTAGTTGTTGACTCTACAACTAAAGAGTTCATCCCAGAGTTCAACAAGGTGTTTTCACCATCTACTTTTAATTGTGACAACTGTTTATATTTTGGTACAGATAAGACTATACTAAATAGTGCTTATCCGCCATTTACTGTTCTAGCCAATGTTATAAGAGACTATTATAACGAATTCAAGACAGTAGTTAATGGAGTGGTTGTGTCAAGTAAAGAAGTTTACGAGTCTATTAAAGAGAGATTTAACGATCTTTATATTAAGCTAACTACATTTAAATTTGCGGCTGCATTTGTTTTAGGGTCATGCTCTGTAGAAGAGTTTGTGCTTTTAGGTTCTTTATTCTACATTTTACAAATGTCATGCAACAATTCAAATGGTTTGACTTTTGATGATGGTTTGTTTGATAATGAATGGTCTGGTGAATTGACTATTGTTACTGTAAATGACAAGGCTTTTAAGTGTTACTCTCAAAAGTTAAAGAGAGCTAATTTTTGTAGTATAGCTAAGAGTGCTTTTGTAAGTAGGTTTTCAGAGATCTCTGACGAGTTTAGTCTATGGTATTATGAATATTTTACAGAAGCATATAATAATACTATTGCTGAAGAACAATCTATAGTTCAACCCCATACTATTTTGTTTGATTTAAGAGACTGTCTATTAAAATTGTCTGGTAAGAAATCTAAGGTTTTTGCTTTATTTTATTCAGACTCTATGTTTAATGAAGATCTAATAACTCAAACATCTGCTATAAAAATTAAAGACAACTACTACAAAGATTATTCAAATGGGTTATTTATAGAGACAGAAGTAATGTCTAGTAAAAAAGGAGAGATCAAAAAGTACACAATTATAACAAACTACGACACATCAATCATAAGAGAGGTCAAGCCGTGCCTACACAGCAGCTAAGACATGTTGTAAAGCCTGAACCAGAAGTAATAGTAATAGAGGTTCCTGTTTACATAGGAAAATCTTTTAGCACTCCTGTATTTAGAACCCCTGAAACTTGGAATGATCCCTCAGACTACAATCCTAGCTATCATGGTGAAGTTGTTCCTGTTGATAATATTAAATCTTTTTCTAGCTCTAATATTAGAGCTACACCCGGTTATAGTGCTATTAATACAGTTGCTCCAGTTGTATCAGGAACGGTTAAAATAGGTCAAACATTAACTACAACTAACGGAACTTGGGCAGGTGGCCCCGGATCTTATACTTATCAATGGAAAAGAGATGGTGTTGATATAGTTGGAGCTACATCTTCAACTTATGTTGTTACAGGTCTTGATGTTGGGCCGCTTATAACATGCGATGTTGTAGCTTATGTTGGTTTAGTAGCCAGCACTCCAGCATCTTCAAATTCTATTAGCTCTGTTTGGAGAAATATTATCGTAGCTAAACCAAATGTAGTAATTTATGACAGCAAAGACCCATACTGTAATAATAATACAGCTACTCTTGGAGCTATTGTTCAAATCAATTCTATTAGAGGCACAGTAATAGGAACACAGCCTACAGCATCTAGTAGAGGCTATGTATACTATGATGGATCTATATTCTTGGATGGTGTAGATGATTTTTATATTTTGGATACTCACGCATCTAAGTTCAATTCTTTAAATACTTATATTGTGGGTTTTGCTAATCCAGAAAATACCACTACTGCTGTTAGAACATTACTATCTGCTGGTCAGACCGATTCTGGTGGATCAACTAAGCAGTTAAATTTTAACTTTTCTAGACAAGGTGCAGTCAACTCCTCAAGAATGAGAAAGCTTTATGCTGATGATTCTACTCTAGTTCAAGTTACTTTAACTAGTAAAACAACACCACCATTTAATTTTGTTGCTAGAACATATAATGCCCCTTCTTATGATTTTAGAGTTGACGACCTTTTAAACCCTCTTGTACAAATAGATGTTACACAAACTAGACCTGTAGTTGCTTCTCCAGCATACACATGGGCAACTCTAGGTGCTAGAAGAATTGGTTTGTCTCCTACAGTATCACAGTACTGGCAAGGGTATTTGAAGCACTTTGCTTTTGATAATAGTACTTGGACAGACGGTGAAGTAGAGATTTATAGATTGTGTGCTTCAGCCGCAGGAGTCTTGTAATGGAAGAATATGTCTGGATAGGTAACGTAGCTATGCTATGTCCTGTCATTTATAGGAATACAGCTTCAGGTAAAGCTATTGAACTTTCTGGAGGAGATATAAATGATCCTAGAAATTTTTTTTCAAGAGAGGTTGGTTTTAAAAATACTCAGGAGGTAGTTTACTATCTTGCTCACTCTGCTATTAGGGATATAGTATTCAATACACTACCAACACTTGAGAAAGCTTTCCCCGGATCATTATGGTATATGACTTTAAATAAGAATGATACTGAGGAATAAGCTTTAGCTAGATTAAATGTTCATCAATGGCTTGATAGTTTAGGTCTTGAAATTTTAGATGAAGTAATGCCAGAAGAAGAAACACTAATACAGGAGACTAAGTAATGGCAAGATATCCGTTCGTAATTCGTCCATGCTATTATAATAAATTTTGCCCTCAGTTTTCAGACGCGGTTACAGGACTTGGTAGTGTTCTTAAAGCTAAGACTCATTTTAAAAACTGGGTTGTTAGTATTAGAAATCTTTTTCGTAATGGTGAAACTTATGTAGGACTTCCTAGTTTTGAACAGATTGCTTTACCGGGCTCTAGGTATAAGGTTTCTGACATTGGAGAATGGATTGTTTCAGCTAGATATTATGCCTGCGCTTTTGAAGTTAAGGATATTATTGATAATGTTTCTTGGCTTTTTGTATTTAAAGCCCCTGATTTATTTAATGACACTACATCTTCAGGAACGCCAATTTATCAAATATTTGGAGGTTCATCATCAGAGTCAGTTTGGTATAAATATTTTCAAAGAGCTACTAGTAGCACTACAGGGGCTTATACAGGAACATTAAGCACTACTACTTCATTTGGTACAAATGGAAGAGATATGTTGATATTTTACAATCCTCAAGCAGATTCTCAAGCTAATGATTTTAAGATGAATTTTTCTAGTTGGGCTAATTTAACCTATGGAGCTGATTTTACTACTGTTACAGCACCACCTATAAATGATGGTGCGGCTACTACATTTATGCCTGATCACAACAAATGGCCTAGAGGTATTTACTATGATAGTTCTTGGTGGACCTACCCATCAGATTATACTCAATTAGATAGATCGAAAGAGGTTTTTGTATTTGATACTGTAAATCCAGTGCTTAATTACACTATTCAAATTAGAGGTGCTTACACACTAGCTTCTATTTTAGGTGATATTTATACTCCAAGGGACGGTGGAGACTTGTACGAACAAGGAACTCATTGGTGGGTTTTTCATAATGGAGATAATAATGCTAGCTATACTTTACAGCTTCCTTTCCCGTCTACTGTTGGGGCTGGTTCTTCTGGTCATGGAGAAACACTTAAAGCTGACGGTACTAGAGTTCACGTCTACGATTACCCACTATATGATTTAAATATCAAAACTATGAAAGACCTTTCTGGTGATTATATTTGGAAAGAAGTGGCTGTTAAAAATATAACAACTCCATTACCTACATACGACAAAGGCTGGTTTAAGGGAACCGTTGCTATGGAATGCTTCCCTGTTAATGATATCAAATATATGTTTAGAGTTGTTGATAGACCTGATTCTAGTAACCCTATGATGAAAGTTGGCGCTTCTATCTGTGTTGTTTGGGCTCCTAACTTTTTAGCGCCCCCCTTTGTATGGCCTTATGAAGCTATTAGCTTAGATACAGTGTAATGATTAGTAGAGTTTTAAAAATGAGAGAGTGTGGGGGAGCTTACTTCATTAAAGATGTAGACAACACCACACTCGAAAGTTTTTATTTTAATATACTTCATAACTATAAGTTAATATTATTGTGTGGCTTACCTTCTACTGGTAAAACTCAATTTATACAGAATTATATTGCTAGACCAAACCAAACATTTACTAAATGGAATAGAGAAAATATTATGAGTATGATTTTTAATGATGGTAAAAGAATTGAGAAGATGAATAAGAGTATAGAGGTTCTTGAGTCTGATATATTAACAGAAGTTTTATCTCAAGACTTTCATCAGGTTTTAGTTGATGGTTGGTATCTAATACCATATCATAGAAAGAAAATACTAAGCTATATGAGCGGAGGTAGTTCACTTTGCTTGGTTTTTGATGGTGATATTAATGATATTGTTAGTAGGGCTTTATCAGAAGGTAAGCTTAAAATACCTAAAGAAGAAGTTGAAATGTTTATATCTAATAAAGCTGATTCAACTACATGGCCTAGTTTTTCTGAAGGTTGGAATGAGATTATTTACTTTTGTTCTTTTGATTCTGAGGAATCAAAAAAATATATGAAGAACACGCTGAAGAAGGTAAAAAGGTGACTATAGCCAGAATAGAGAAAGACCAAAAAACATACATGACTAGAGCATTGAATTTGATAGTATCTGCTATAGCATTTGTTAAGATAGGTAATATTAAAAACTACGCCAGCATAAGTCAAGTATGTGAGTTTTTGGATCTATTCGATGATTTTTCAATTCTTAATCTAGATGAAAAAATGAAGCTACTAGAGAAACTAAATGGTAGATCTGCTTTCTTCTACAAGCTTAAAGTAGAAGAAGAGTGGGTTGTGTGTGAGTAACAAAGAGAGGAAACAATGCAAGAGCTAGTCACGGCATTCGGTAAGGTTAAGATCGCTAGTAGATTTGGAAGTGAATTCTTACCAGTGCGTTCCACCAAGGGGGCGGCTGGTTTTGATTTAATAGCTCCAGAAGATTACTTGCTTCCTCCGGGTGAAAGAACAGTAATTGACACTGGCCTTACTATTGATGGTTCAGACCTCAAGATTCCGTTTATGATGATGATCGTACCTAGATGTTCTACTGGAGTGTTCGACGAGATCACTATTAGCAATACAGCAGCTATTATTGATATGGATTATAACGGTCCAGACGACAACATCTACGTCTTTTTGAGGCGTAGATCTGTTGGATCAGTTGTCAGTACAGCCTTAACACGCAAGATGTATAAGCTTGAAGAAGCTATCAGAAAGCAGTTAGGTAGAGACATTGAGTCTTTCAAAGCTTCTGATATGGATGAAGCTAGAAAAAAGACTTTGATAGATTCAGCTAAAGAAAACGCTCTTAGAAAGTTTGGTCTGTCTAGATTTAATTCCAATGTTAAGAGTAAGCTAGAGAATAATATAATTAAGAAAGGTATGGCTTATGCGCAAATTATTTTCGTACCAGTTTTATTTCCTGATATTGTAGAGGTTGGATTAGACGAGATGCACGACAAGTCGCGCGGCGGCATGGGTTCAACTGGCCGCTAAATTTTAGCCAGATTAAAAGGAGTCCGGCTGTGAAGACTATCCACCTCTACCATGTTGAAGGTATTGACGGCGCTGGCAAAACAACCTTTTGTAAGAAGCTTTTAGACCTCCTGAAAAGGGAACGAACCCTTGCTGGTGAAACCGTAGCTGACAAAGTAACCAAGTTCCCTACGGCTTATCCTGAAAAGAAATTTAGTTCATCTGAGGCTATTCACGGATCTATATTTTACATGCAAGACTTTTCTAATGTAGTATCAAGAATTTTAGATGATGAAGAGGCTTGTGATCACTATGTTTTAGACCGTAGTTTTATATCTACTTCAGTTTATCAAGGTTTTGACAATGACAGTTGGGGTTTTTACCAAGACTACCCTACTGACGCAATTTATAGATTTAATAATCTAGGTAAGTCTATTCTTGATTTTTGTATTAGGTTATTTACATCAACTAAAGAAGGTGTTACTTTCCAGCATCATATTTTTCATATTGATGTATGCCCTAAAATAGCTTATGAGAGGCTTAGAGGTAGAATCTCAGAAACAAAAGTTGTATCAGACTATATTGATGAATTAATACTAAGCAATATAAATACTGGCAGCTTAGAAGATAAAAACAAAGCTATAAAAGAATTGGAGATTTTAGATAGTAAGTATGGTGAGGTTATTAGAAAAATAAGAATGTTCAATTATGAAATTAGAGGTGGCAATATTTTTACAATAACTAAAATAAATGTTAATGGATTTACGTTAGACACAAACCTTTCTGAAGTCCCTTCTTTAGCGTGTTTAAAGTACAACCCATACATCAAAAGGTAGAGGCTACAATGGGAACTCTAGCGGTGCTTAGTGTACGCTTTACATTTGAAGACCCTGAGTCTGAAACCGAAGAGGTTTCAGAAGACTACGAACCAATTAGATTTATTTATGGAGAAACAATTTTAGAGGTTTATAACAAACTTAGATTGTATGGCAAGCTTTGCTGCTACAGTGTTGAAGGAGATACGCATTTTGAGGCTTTTAAGTCTAGGGTTGTTGGAGATATGACAGAACAGGGTCTTACCAATATTAGCTACGATTTAGAGATGTTTTTGTCATTTGTTGAGGAAGGTATTATGTGTGATCCAGACTCTAACATTATAGAGTCTGAATTACTGAATGGTATGGCAGAGAAATTTACCCCTGCGCTTGTTGTGTCTATTAAGAAATTTATGGATAGTTTAGATCGTGAATTTAAGAACTCTATAAAAGGTAAGTTTCCGCAGATAAGGGATAGGAAAGATCAAGAGTCTATACTTAGACTAAGAAACTTCTTGAAAATAAATGAGATGAAAGAATAAAAAAAGCCCCTGTAGCACTACTGCTACAGGGGCTTTTTACTTGGTTGTTAGAACCTATAATTATTTTGTCTAGCTTTATTTATCTTATCAACATATCTATCTTGTTTCTGCATTAAATCTTTTAGAGTGTATGCTGATATAGCCTTAACCCCCATCTTAAATGTAAGGTCGTGTAGTGCTATAATGTCAATACTTGAGTCGTGTAGTTTACCTTCACCATGAGCAATATTACCTAGAATATTTACGCTGAAGTCTCTAGCAGCATCCTCTTGTTTAGACTTAGAGAACTTTTTCTTGTACATCACATACCAAATAAAAGGATCAATAAAAGGGATGCTGCTAATATCGCTTAGACCATGATCTGCAAAAACTCTATTCAAAGCTACGATATCAAACCTAGCGCCATTGTAAGCGCATAAGACTTCAACACTGTTAAGCAAATTATGAATATGTTCCACCACAGAGACGCCTTCCGTTTGCTCACTACCTTCATCAATGT
>Ga0070747_1000587_pt1 | contig 17679 bp, 28 predicted proteins | sample VirMetDEL_Mar_31_FD_77321 | JGI IMG/M metagenome (GOLD analysis project Ga0070747, IMG submission 77321) | Aqueous microbial communities from the Delaware River and Bay under freshwater to marine salinity gradient to study organic matter... | ecosystem: Environmental > Aquatic > Marine > Coastal... | reverse complement strand
GGCCGCAGGCCGCAGAGACGGGGCCGCAGGGCCGCGCAGCAAGGCCGCAGGGATCCGACTTGTGTTTAACTTGTTGACCTGGTCCAAGTCTTTTGATATTCTGATCTTGCCAATCAAGGCATTCAACTAGAGGAAACCAACCATGCGTAAATCTTATTGCAACGAAACATCTATGACGGTCACGCTAGTGATCGAGCTTGATGAGGTCCAAGGTCTGATCGAGATCATAACCAAGATCGAGGATCCGGACCACCGTTCCCGAGGAATATTAACCAGCCTCAAGACCGTCAAACGAGAGGCGGCGATCGAGGCGCACCGAACGTTCGAAAATATGATGAACGAGTCATAAGAACGGGGGCCCTGCGGGGCCCCTTACTACATCCGAGCCCCCGCGCTGCTGCTGCGCTGGCGATCGATACAATATAAAGAATAAGACGGGGCCGCAGGGCCGCAGAGTAACAAGGCCGCAGGGCTCGAGCTAAAAACAATTAGAACTTGTGCCGCGCTTGTGTTCTGCTAGTATGCAATAGTTAACTTTCAATTAGAGGAATCTTGAACCATGAAATCAGCGATCATCTACAACGGGCCAAGCCTATTGGATGGCAAGCCTATAGTCGTTATTGCGACCTTTTCCAGTCGGAATAAAAAGACCGGCGCAGTCGTTCAAACCTATATCTTGTGCCGCGATATTAACCCACTCGAGGCCAGCAAAACAGGCGCAGACTTTACCATATGCGGCAATTGTATCATGCGCGGGGAAGTGACAACGGATCCGGTGCGCAAACAAGCCAAGGGCCGCAAGTGCTATGTTAATCTCGGGCAAGGCGTCTTGATTGTTTGGAAAGCTTTTCAACGGGGCGTATATAAAACCGGATCCGCTCGGGATATGGGGCGCGGACGTTTCGTTCGTGTCGGAACATACGGCGATCCTGCCGCTTGCCCCGCCCACGTTTGGGAAGAATTACTTTCAGAGGCGGACACTTGGACCGCTTACAGCCACCAAAGCGGATGGCGTCCAGATATCGCGATGCAAAGCGCGGACACTAAGGCAGAGGCAGAGGCCCACTGGTCAAACGGACACCGGACCTTCCGAGTAATCGCGGATCTAGGACAACTCGATAAAGCAAAAGAGGCCCTATGCCCCGCGTCAAAAGAGGCAGGGCGGCGCGTCCAGTGTACCGCTTGCAAATTGTGCAAGGGCTCGAGCAAGGGGAAATCTATCGCAATTGTAGAGCACTAGCCTCAAGGGCTCGGGGGAAACCTCGAGCCCTTTTCTTTTTATCGGGGGAAACCCGCCCAGAATCGAAGCCTCCAGGGGCAGCGAACCAATAGTCGAGGCCGCAGACCAGCAGGGCCGCAGGGCAACGGGGCCGCAGGGCCGCAGAGTCAGGACCGCAGACCTATAAACTAGACCGCAGAGCGCAGGGCCGCAGAGTATCGGGCCAAGAGCCGAGGGCGCAGACCATCGAACAGGGCCGCAGAGCTATCGAACCGCGCACCCTCGGTGCCAGACAGCCCCGTTTGCACAAGCTGGGGGCTCTGATCCCCATCAAATAAAAGTAGGTCACGCTCCGAGGACCTCTTTACTAAGATAAAATTTGCGCCACCTCGAGCCCAATATACTGTATTCCACGCGACTTGATGAGCCGAGAGATTTACCCCATTTCCTTTGGATACCTTTAATTCTATCCAGCAAGCGAAGCCATCCCAGATAAGGTGAACGTCAGGAACACCGCCCCCGTGCTTGTTTTCAATCCTTGTCGCTTGGCATTTCGGTGGTAGATTCGATCTCAACGTGTTCCAAAAGTTGGCCTCTGGTCCCTTGCTCATGTGGTGTGATATCCTTTGCTGTTCCCTCGATCTCAAAAGCTTGAGGATATTTCTTTTGTAGGTCTGCCAAACGCCCGACAATTTCATCTCTCGAAAGCTGATCGATGCTGTTGACCTGTTCTCTTCTGTCCACAGTCAGACCGCCCAATGCAGACCGAATCTTTTCTGCGTTGATGGCTGCGGAAAACTGGCCGTTCTCTTCTGCGCCAAGGGATAGTTTATGCAACCGTTCAAGCTGTCCGATTGTGGTGACAGCATACCTACGCTCCCGCTCTTCCCGCATTTCTGTGATGTACTCGAGGACGTGAGGATAGTCTCGACCATTCAACAAAAGGGATGCATGTTTGGATGCGGTGGTTTCCGCAAAGCCAGCCTTCCGAGCGGCCTCTGCATTGGAGTAAATACCTTCCACGATAAACCGAGCGAAGGTCTTCTGCCTGTTGGTCAGGACTCTTTCAGCCCCATCTTCTGGTGTTTGTTCTATCGACATTCATTTGCCTCATTGTGTTCTACCAACAAGATAAACTAAAGACCGGATGTTGTCCATCTTTCCTATATAGGGCCTTTTTCCCAGATAAACGTACTACTGTCCTCAAAGTGTACTATTTTATGGGCTACTTAGAAGGTTGTAAACAAACAAGTTTGTTATTGGATAGTACGTTTAGTACGTTTATTACATCAGATTTGAATGGAAAAAAACTTTTTTACTTTTTTTCTGGAGAATGTGCCTATAGTGTACTCGGCGTACTTTCCTCAAAATATTTCTTGACCCATGGACCGAGGTCCTATAGCTTGTGTGCTATCAACAACTCAATCAAGAGGTTTCATTATGAGAGATACACTCACGAAGATGTATAAGGTAGGCACCAACCGTGGACACAAGCGCGTATGGATCGAGGGCAATATGCTTTTGTCTTTTGGTTTCACACGGGGGCTCCGGTTTGCTCGGACCATGCGTGATGGCAAGATGTACTTGATCCAAGACCCACAAGGCAAGCACCGTGTTGCGGGGACCGAGGCCCGTCCGATCATTGACTTGAACGGTCAGTATCTGGATGATTTGTTTCATGGCTACACTCACTACGATGCCACGTTCAATGCGTTTGGCAATGCGTTTCTTGTGATCGAGGGGGTGAACACATGAGCACGGTAATAAGTTTATATGATTTCACGGGCGAGGCATTGAAGCCATGGGCTGATGCCGGACACGAATGCTATGCGTTTGACATCCAGCATGACCCGCATGAGATCACGAAGGAATATTCTCGCAAGCACATGGGTGGCTCGATTGAGTACCGTCACGCTGACTTGCATGACCCTGAGACTTTGCGAGATATTAAGTTGGCCTTTGAAGGTTATGCGTGTTTTGGCATGGCGTTTCCTGTCTGCACAGACCTCGCGGTTTCGGGCGCGGCATGGTTCAAGAAGAAGGCCGAGGCCAATCCATGGTTTCAAGACGAGGCTGTTGGTCACGCCATGTCTTGCGCTCGATTGTTTGAGGACATGGGCGTCCCGTATTTCATCGAGAATCCTGTCAGTGTTTTGGCTACCAAGTGGCGCAAGCCTGACTATTCTTTTCACCCGTATGAGTACGGCGGGTACATCCCTTATGATGAGATGAACCACCCTCGCTGGCCTGAGTACATTGCGCCTCGCGATGCCTACAAAAAGAAGACTTGTTTGTGGACGGGTGGTAACTTTCGTATGCCTACCAAGGTATCGGTTGACCCAGAGGGTTATCACGGTAATGGTTACAGCACCGCTATGATGAAGCTTGGTGGCAAGTCCAAGCGGACTAAGGACATACGCAGCGCAACCCCTCGAGGCTTTGCTGCGGCGGTTCAACAATTTAACGGGAGGTAATTGTGGAAGAAGATTTCAACATCAAGGTATCGGTCAGGAACGGCAGGTTGTTGAGGGCGATCAGGGCTAAGTATGATTCGGTTGCTGAGTTATCGCGTCAATTAGTCAGAGGTAGGTCGCAGGTAAATGCTCTCGTTACTATGAAGTTGAAACCATTTAACCACAAGGGTTGGACAGATTTAGCTTTGGATGTTGCGGCGATGGTTGGCAAGGAGCCCGAAGACTTATGGCCTGATCACATTCGTGAGTTGCAGTTAGCCAAATCGACATCTGAAATGGAAGTTGGTTTGGACAGCGTAAAGCGATTAATTCAAGACGGGACTACCGAGAAAACTTTATCTCAGATCAGTGCGATCTCAACGTTATCTGAAGCACTGACGCCGAGAGAAAGGAGGTGCTTGGCAATGCGTTTTGCATTGGGGCATTCTTTAGAAGAGACTGCCAGAGTCTTGGGAGTTACGAGGGAGAGGGCGCGTCAGATAGAAGCCAAGGCTATCCGAAGGATGAAACGTGCAGCTACGGTACATGGTTACCGCACGGAAAACGTTTGGGCCAGTGTCTTTGACCCAGAACATCAAATGAAAATGAATAAACAAATAAGCAGTGAGCGTATAACCAACAAAGGTTTAGACCTTTTCAACGATTAGCCAAGGAGGAAACAATGCCTAATCACACAGCACAACAGGTTCACTTTACTGGGCCACAATATCTCATGGAGCATTTATATCAGGCCGTAAAGCTTGGCACTTTATGCCAGACTGTTTGCCCCATGCCTTTCGAGGTTTGGGCGCAGGAGGAAACCACTTCTTCTCCGGCATGGTATCAATGGCGTCTCGATAACTGGGACACCAAGTGGGATATTTATAGCGTCGATATCAACGACGAACTTACAACCCGCGAGGGCTCCGGTTCTCTTGCGGAGGTCAGCTTTTCATTCACATGTGAGACTGCGTGGAGCCCTCCGATTAAGGTTTGGGAGAAGCTCCACGACATGGGTATCTCTATCGATGCATCATACCAAGACGAGGGCATGATGTACGAAGGCACGTTCATCGATGGGGTGGACACAACTTGGACACCCGAAGAGGAGGAGGAACATGAGTAAGCGCGAAGTTAGGGTCAAGGTTACCCGCGAAGAGACTTGGTATCCAACGTACATGGTTCCGGAGCATATGACTGCGGACGAGGCCCACGAATACATTATCAACGAGGCCCCTGATCAAGTGTTCGATGAGTACTTACACAAGGACACGTTGGACACAGACACATCAATAGAAATTCTGGAGGATAAATAAGATGGCACTTCAACTACAATTAAAAGCGATTAAGTATTCTGGCTGGGCAAGCCAAGAGACTGCATGTTACGAGGCCAAGCTTTATGTGGACGGTAAGTCGTTTGCATATGTTAGCAACAATGGACACGGTGGCCCTGATCGGATCGACAATGACCCTAAGTTCAAGGGCGATTGGCGCAAGGTTTATGACCAGATTCTTGAGGAGTTTAATGACGAAACACGTTTCCCTCGAGAAGCACCATGCGAATACTTTCCAGAGGGATTAGGTGAGAATCTGGAGACATGGTGCGGCAAACGTTTGGACGAGCACCTTGCTCGGAAGGACATGAAACGCTCGATGAAAAGGAAGTGTTTGTTCCTGCTTGAGAACGAGGAGGGTGTATACGAATCCGATTGGCATCCACCTGTGACCAATGGCGATTGGACCTTGTTTAATAATCAGAAGGTTCGACGCAAGATACTGAATGATTTGCCAGAGGACATTGCTTTGATGTATTATATGGGGAAGGTTAAGATATGAAAGTCAATGGAGCGGAGCGCGGACACAACCCCCCGTCAGCGGAGAGATTATCGGACAGTGTGGTCAACACTGTCCATCACTGGACTATAAATAAGATGCACACCGATCCTGCACATCGCGCTCGATATAAAAACTTGCCATACAGCCGAGCGTATCGTCAAATCTTTGCGATTGAGTTGGATAGAATTATGGAGTCCATCGAAGAGGCCGGAAACAAATGGATGGAAATTAACAGGGAGGGATAGATTATGGGCGCAGTTAAGGCGTGGATGATGGAGCAAGCAGAGAAGGAGCAGGGCATGATGCCTTGCCCCGAATGCTATGGTGAGGGCAAGGTCGAAGTTGAGTACGCTGTGCCTCACAATATAAATCGGGACGTAGGGTATTTGGATACGAGGCTCGAGGATTGTGATTATTGCAGCGGTTCTGGTTCGGTAGAGAACGATGGGATTGAGGACTTCGAATTAGAGGAGGACCCTGATGATGTTTGATCAGAAGGATAAGACCCTTGCTGCCATGCATTCCAAGATAGAGGAGCTGAATGACGAAGCAGACGTACTATTGAGGGCGTTGGAAAAAGTAACGGCTGAAAAGCTAGAGTTACTCGAGAAAATCAGAGGAGGTGGCTAGTGAAAGTACAGCGTGTCTACAGGAGCAAAATGTACGGTTGGAATTACCCAACACATAAGCACCGACCAAGCAGCAATCGATACCGAGAGCCCACGTCACCGTGCAAGCATCTCGGAGTTGCGATCTCAACGAGCAATCGATACCGCGACATCAAGCCCCCGACTTTGGCGATCCCGCCATGGGGAAAACAGAAGGAATAAATATGTACCAAGTAACAATGAAGACTCACAAGGATGGGGTCGAGGTCCTGTTCATGGACCGATGGTCCGAGGTGATCGATTGGGTTGCCGACCTCGAGCTTGGAGATAAGATCCAGAATCCATTTGAAGAATACTACACCATTGCTTTGGTGTTCGAGGGTTCTCTCGATACGCACACAGAGTTCTATCCGGAAGACTCAAAGGAGAAGGGCAACCTGATCAACAACATGGTCAAGCTTTTGCCGGACAGGATGGGACAGGATGAGATAGTCGCAACGATAATGACTACGGCTTCGACGTATTGGAACCCTGATGAAATGGCGCAAGGGTTCGACACACTTTCACAGATAGCTGACACCGTTAAGGAGCAGGGCAAGAATGCAGGACACAAGCGAAAGCTGCACTAAGAGTTTAAATCCGGCGGAGCAAGCACATCTTACATACCTTCGCCAACGTGTGGATAATTTACAGGAGGAGAGGTTTCGTCGGGACGCCCGACTATCAATCAACAACGAGATACATGCCGCAGTAAACGAGCTCCGGCAATTCACTGGCAATCTTAGAAAAGAGGGACGTAGAATATGAAATGGACTCCGGAAAAGGAGGAGAGGTTTCTTGACATGTGGATGAGACAAAACAGGCAGGACGTAATTGATCGTCCGACTGTGGCTAAATATCACAACCAGGAATTATTAAAATCATCAGCCCGTAAAACGCAGGGCCCATACGAGCATCAGTCTGAGAGGCGCAGTAGACGCGCCGAGCAGATCAACGCTTTGCTGCTGAAGGACTTGGACATAGAGACTATCTCAGAAGTTCTGGCGATCACACAAGCAACCTGCATAAACATTATCAACCGCAACAACCTGCCTATAGAAGGGACATCACCATGACCGATGCTACACACTTCACCTATAAGTCTTTCAGTACCACTGATTTCTATGTGATGATTGAAGACATGACCACTGCTAACTCTGCATTCGGTGTGACCGATGATGGCGAGACAGTGTTTTTCGGTCAGCGTATAGTTGACAAAATAAAGATAAACTCTGGAGATTTTGTCGAGGCCCAGTGCGTACCTAACTATGCGGACAAGAGGGACCACATACCGTGGCGGTGTGTTCGAGCCACAAAGATCAAGGTCGAGAGTCCTGCGGATGCGGTGGATCATATACAACTTACTGACTTCAATGTTATCGCAGAAGCCATGAGGGCTGACAAAGGTTGGTGGACCCAAGTTGAACTGGAAGAGCACTTGTCTGATGAAGGTATTTCTGCAGCTAGGATTGACGATTTTCTCACGGACGAGAACCAACCGCTCGAGCAAGCTGTTGCTTTCCGCATACTCCCAGGGGACTAGCTAACACTTGCATTCAGTCCCCAACTTGTGTATGTGAGGTCAACATACTTAATACAACTGGGGGCTGACATGGCTAGAAAAAAAATGGAAGAAGACAAGAAACAAAAATTTCAGAACGTAGGTCTAATCAAAGAGGACCATGACCTACTTCGTGAGATTGCAAGTAAAGAACAGAGGTCCATGGCGCGACAACTATCGGTGTTGATACGTCAAGCGCATGAGTTTCATTCAAGAGATGTTTGACTTGATCGGGTTAATCGGAGTATTATATCCATACACACATGCATTGCTTTCTGTCCAACTAGGCTTCTCATAGGCTTCTCCCCTTGAGAAGCCTTTTTTTCTTCTTGCCTTCGATCTGATAGGGCTTTTCTTTTGAGTACCCTCTGATCTGCGTGACTGTTGAGTAGGATTTTTTCATGCCTCTGAGCAGCGCACGGGCAACATCGTCCTCGAGTCCGGTCTGCTCGGCAAGGACCTTGGTCCCTGTCTCGAGAGTCCGGAGCCCTTTCTTAAAGTCCACCATGGTTTCGATTATTTCTTCGTGGGCTTCAAACTTAGCCATTCTCTTGCCTCTTCTCCAAGGACCTTGGCCCCGATGTTAATCTTGTTTCTCAGAGACTCAACGATCTTCTCGTCTATCGTGCCTTCAGTAATCAGATCGATGTACGTCACGTTGTGTTTCTGTCCGATCCGGTGGGCTCGATCCTCTGATTGGATGCGTGTCTCTAAGTTGTAGTCATTGGCATAGTACACCACCAGATTGGCCTCGGTCAACGTCAGGCCATAGCCAGCAGTAGCAGGGTTGCCAACAAAGAATCGGAGAGGATGGTTTGGATTCTGGAAGTTAAGAACTGCCGCCGCCCGATCATCGTCTGATGTATCCCCGAAGTATGCCACCGCAGTACCTTTGCCAAACTTCTTGTTCAGCATTTCTGTGATCTGCTTGATGTCGTACCGGAACCGCGACCAGATGATAGCCTTCCCCTGGTGTTCTTCCATGATCTCATCGAGCGCATCCATTCGGCGCGAGGAAAAGTATTTCATTGTGCCATCATCAGTCTTGAGGTGACCGGACATAACCTGCTGCAGCCGAAGCATCTGTGTTATGATAGCGGGAGCCGACACCATTTCACCATCATCGAATAGGATCAGGGCCTGCTGCTGTAGTTTCTCGTACATCTTTAGCTGCTCGTCGGTCAGCGTAACGTATCGAGCCGTGTATATTTTGTCAGGAAGATCGAGGCAGTCTTTCTTGAGCACTCGATAAGCAAACATGTCGATCTTTTTTGTGAGCTCATCGATGTTCTTGTACCCTACGATCTGTTGAAACGCTTGAGCCCCCATAGACCTGCGCTGTGTGACAGCGTACCTTCCTTGAAAAGCATAGTATGATTCGTATCCGAGCAGACCTTTCCGCATGAACTCAAACTGCGAGTAGATATCCATTGGACTTTTTGTAACCGGAGAACCTGTCAACAGTCTTCTGTAGTTGAAACCGTCAGCGATTTTCATTAGGTGTTTACTGCGCTTGGCTTTATGATTCTTTATCGTTGTTGATTCGTCTATTGCAATTAACCCATGGGGGCCCCGTATTCGACTTAACCACTGACCCGCTGCGTTACCTTTGACCGAGGAGAAAGCTTCGACGTTCATTACAAAGATTGTCAGACCAGCGAAGGGTTGCTTAACAGACTGCATCTCCGCCTGTTGTTTCTTTGTGCCGCCAGACACCCATCGAATCACACGGTGCGGGACATCGTCGGACATATGCTCGGGGATTTCTTTGGCTACCCAGTTCCTATAGACGCCCTTGGGTGCGATGATTAAAGCGAAGTTAATTTTGCTTGCGAGAAACAACAATCCGATATTGTCGATAAGAACTTTAGACTTCCCAGTTCCCATCTCCATGAAGTAACCGAACTCTTGCCGATCCCAACCTTGTTCCAGCGCAGTCACCTGGTGATCAAATGGTTTTAATTTATATTTGTAGTTGACAGTCATCACATATCTCCACTATTGTCTTTCTTGTGGATAGCATGAGGCTCCCACACAAATCAACCCTGAAGAGGAAAAACTTATGAGCGAAATATTTGAAGACTTTTTCGACGAGGCTTACGCGGTAGGCAAAGTCGATACTGGGATAACTAAAAACCTTAGTCATCTGGTGCGGACGTTACGAAACGTCGAGTCCCAGATCGAGGATGCGGAGTCCCATCTTAAAGCACTCAAGCAAGAGAAGCACAAACTATCTGTCGAAGGTATCCCTGCCTTGATGGATGAGATGGGCGTCGAGCGTTTGGATGTAGACGGTATGACCGTCGAGCGTAAAATGATTGTTGCTGCGTCAATACCTGCGGCGAACAAAGATCAAGCTTTTGATTGGCTCCGGTCCAATGGCTTAGATGATATCATCAAGAACGATATCACTGTGTCCTTTGGTAAGGGCGAGGACAACTTAGCTGGGGATGCTGTTGGTATCCTGCGTGATCGAGGTTTCGATCCTAAGACTAAGACACATGTCCACCCATCAACACTGAAAGCATTCGTCAAAGAACGGATCACTGATGGCAAACCAATCGATCTCGATATGTTCGGGGCATTCATTTCAAACACCGCAGTTATCAAGAGGAAAGTATAATGGCTAACGCAGTAGCAACTAAGAAAGAAACCGCAATCTCAACCGATATCATGGACGATATCTTAGAGTTTGCAGGTGAAGGTGCAACCTTTGACAGTTCCGAAATGCAGATCCCATTCATCCGGATCTTGCAAGCGATGTCTCCCCAATTAAAGAAGCGGGAAGCAGAGTACATCGAGGGTGCGGAGCAAGGTGATATGTTCAACACAGTCACTGGTGACAAGTTCAAAGGTGAGGATGGTATGATTGTACTGCCCTGCTACCAGACAGTGAAGTACCTTGAGTTCGTGCCCCGTGATTTGGGTGGCGGGTTCCAAGGGGAGATCAGCCCGACTGATCCTGTTCTCCAGAAGACAACCCGTAATGGCTCCAAGGAGATACTTCCCAACGGTCACGAACTGGTTAAGTCGGACCAACACTTCTGCTTGGTGATCGATGCAGACGGTATCACACAGCCTGTTGTGATTGACATGAAGTCAACACAGCTAAAGGTTAGCCGCCGTTGGAAGACAAAGATTGCAATGCAAAAGGTCAAGCACCCCAAGACAGGTGCCATGGTTCTACCACCGCTGTTCGCAACCCAGTGGAAATTCACCACTGTTGAGGAGAGCAATGACCAAGGCTCATGGTTCAACTACGCTATTGAGAAGATTGGTTTGGTTAATGACCGTGACCTTCTTCAAGAGGCTCTCACCTTCCGCACCAGTGTTGCTGCGGGAGAACTTAAAGCTGCTAAAGATCCAGAACATCAGCAGAAACGTGCTGAAGAGGATGCTGATTCCATCCCGTTCTAAGTAGCTTTGGAGAAGGTTAACAAAAGTATCTTGATTGTTAACCTTCTCCTTTTTCCAAGGAGACACGCATGACACAGGCAGAAAGACTGCTTGCCTCTTTTGCTGGGGCTCATAACGCACACGGTACAACAACCGTTGGTCGCGTTGGTCGCAATGGAAAGGCAGAGTCAAAGAGTATGATTGTTCGGGAGCCTCTGACACAGCAGCTAGTTCAATCCCACATAGATGGGAAGAACGGCGTTGGGGCAATACCGATCAACGACCAGAACAAATGCCAGTTCGGGGCATTGGATATTGATGTATACGATTTGAACCAAGATGAACTACAGGCTAAGATTCAAAAGTTGAAGCTTCCTTTAATACACTGCCGATCTAAATCAGGTGGGGCTCACCTCTACCTGTTCATGAAGGATTGGGAGCAAGCTGCGGACATAAGGGATTACCTGACAGAAATGTCGATAGCCTTGGGCCACAGTGGTTGCGAAGTATTCCCGAAGCAAGACACAATTATTGCAGAGCGTGGAGACGTGGGCAACTTTATTAACATGCCTTACTTCAACGCCGAACTTCCACAGAGATACGCCTTCAACAAGAAGGCCGAGGCAATGGAACTGGATGAGTTCCTAGACGCGGTGAAAAAGGCTAGAGTTTCTTTGTCAGACCTCGAGGGTCTTCGCCTGTCCAAGCCTCGAAAGCATTTCACAGACGGGCCTCCCTGCCTTGAGCACTTGTTCTCGGATGGTCCTGTCGAGGAGTTCCGCAACAACACTCTGTTTAACGTGGCTAGATACTGCAAGATGAAGAGCCCTGATGATTGGCAGAAAGAGTTCGAGGGGTACAACCGTACACTTGCAAGCCCTCCCCTTCCATCCAGTGAGATCGTAAACCTCACCAAGCAGCATGAGAAAAAAGAGTATCTCTATACCTGCAAGGATGAGCCGATGCGAGGCTACTGTGATCCTGCAGTATGTGCCACCAGGAAATTTGGTATAGGCAACGATGCGCCGGATGCTGTTTTGGTTGGTGGTCTTACGATTATGTTATCCGAGCCACGCCTGTTCTTCATGGACGTTGATGGTGACCGCATACAGTTGAGCACTGAGCAACTGCAGAACCAGACGCTGTTCCAACGTGCTTGTATGGATCAAAAGAACATGATGCCTCCCACGATGAAACCTCAGAAGTGGCAGCAACTGGTAAACAGTTTGATGCAGGGTGCAACTTTCTTAGATGTGCCGCCCGAGCTAACTATATCGGGGCAGTTCGTTGAACACTTGCGTAGTTACTGCACCAGCCATGTACGAGCCATGTCCCCAGAAGAGATGGATATGGGTAAGCCTTGGACGGATGGAGGTGTTACAAAGTTTAAGATGGACGGTCTGTTAGAGTATCTTCATCACCGTAGATTCTCGGGCCCGACCAGAGGACAACTCATGCAGATGATTCGAGACTTGGGTGGAGACACTTGCAAGCAGAACGTTGTTAAGCGCAGCCCGAAAGGCGAAGTTAAATCAACTCTTAGATGCTGGGTTATACCTGCGTTCGAAGACGAGGAAATAGAACTACCTGTCAAGGAGATATCAAATGACATCCCATTCTAATAAGTTGATGCGGGTATCCGAAGTGGCCGATCTGCTTGGGGTATCGAGGTCCTATGTCTACAAGCTGGCGCAAACAGATCCAAACTTCCCGCAGCCTATTGTGCTGGGCAGTGAGCACAGCAAACGATCCGCCAGCCGCTGGGTTCTACTCGAGATCGAGGATTGGGTTAACAACAGACCAAGAGGAAAAGATTATGATTCCGAATAGTAAGCTTTTGTTGGGTCCCCCTGGATGCGGAAAAACATTTCGTTTGATACAGGAAATACAGAACGCTCTTGACTCGGGAGCCCACCCCTCAAGGATTGGGGTGATCTCATTCACTCGAAAAGCAATCGAGGAAATGATCTCAAGGTCCTGTGCCAAGTTTAATCTGGAGCCCAAAGACTTTCCTTACATGAAAACATCTCATGCGTTCGGGTTCCATGGGTTGGGACTCAAGACTACGGACATAATGAGCCCCGAAGACTATGCCAACATAGGCCGTGAGATTGGGCTAACGTTCGAGGGCAAAGACTACACGTCATTGGATGGTGGGGTCACACTGCCTACAGTGGGCGGGTCAGGGGCACGGTACTTGCAGCTAGACAACAGGGCTCGGCTCCGGAAGATCGAGATCGAACAGGAGTATAACGAGGAAGCGGATTGGAGTTTGTTTTTTGCCAAGCTGAAACAACTATCCGAGCAGTTGGTCGAGTACAAAAGATCAACAGACAAGTACGACTTTGTTGATATGATAGAACAGTACATCGAGCACGGCGAGACTCCAAATCTGGACTACCTGTTTATTGATGAGGCCCAAGACTTCACCCCGCTGCAGTGGGAAATGGCTCGTAAGATTGCGTCGAGCTCCGAGAATGTTTGGGTTGCTGGAGACGATGATCAAGCTATCCACCGATGGACAGGCGTAGATGTTGCGGAGTTCAACAACTGTTCGACTAACATCGAGGTGCTGAGTCAATCGTTTCGGATCCCTAAGTCTGTCCACCGTCTTGCGCTGTCTGTATCAAAAAGAATTTCGGGACGCCATGAAAAGACGTTCACCGCTCGGGAGGAAGAGGGCAAGGTCGAATACATAAACTATCTTTCAGAGGCCCCGATGCACGAAGGATCATGGACGTTGATGGCGCGGACCAACGGGTATGTCTCAGAGATGGCGAATTATCTGCGAGGACAGGGCTACAAGTACTCTCGCAATGGTAGGTCCAGCTTGTCAGAGATCTTGGTGCAGAACCTTTTGACTTGGGATGAGTTGTGCAAGGATGGATCAGTTCCTTTGCCTGACGTTAAGCGTTTGTACGACTCAGTAAAGAAACAGGGCGTGGACGCTGTTGTCCGGAGGGGCGCGATGCAACTGCTTGACGCTCTACCTGCAGATACTACTCTGTCTATGAAAGAACTGGTAAAGGACTACGGTCTGTTGAAGGACTCGGCTTACGGCGCATACGAGATACTAAACGTGCCGAGCTCCGAGCAAGAGTACATCGATGCTATCTTCCGCAGAGGGGAGAATCTTTTATCTAAACCTCGGATCAAAGTCTCTACGTTCCATGCTATGAAAGGCGGAGAGGACGATAACTGTATGGTCTGGACTGCATCGACCAAGGCGTGTGACCGCAGCAAATTCCCTGACGATGAGCACCGAGCTTTCTATGTCGCAGTAACTAGGGCGAGGCACAACTTATACATCCTGCAGTCCAGCAACAAATATAGGTACACGCTATGAAAAGAGATGAAGTCTTAGACTCCGCAAAAGAGTTGATCAATGGGCAGAGGGCCAAGGATTATGGCGATGCATACGAGAACTTCTCGCGTATTGCTGATGGATGGAATATAATTGTCAGAGAATCACAGCGCACCCATGGGTTCATTACCCCACAACACGTTGCGCTAATGATGGATTGGATGAAGTCTGCCCGTCTGTTGAATGGCATTGACCATGAGGACTCTTGGATCGACAAGTGCGGGTACAGTGCATTGGGTTCAGATTTCTCTGAGCGTGAGGCTAAGATCCTTGAGAGGCTAGGAAAGGTGTTAGCTAAATGAGTCAGAAGTTTTTGTTTACAGATGATAGTGGTGATTCCAGTGATCTCAATTAACAACTCAAGGGTGAGATGAACGTGATCGAAAGCGATTGGAACATCCCTACGGAGTTCCCTGACCTTACTGCGTACAAAGAGGTTGCTGTCGATCTGGAAACAAAGGACCCCCACCTGACTACGCTCGGCCCTGGATGGGCTATGAACAACGGACATATCATTGGGATTGCTGTCGCTGCAGGAGAATACAAAGGGTATTTCCCCATGCGGCATGAGAACGGGCACAACATGGACCCGAGGATCACGCTCAAGTGGATCAAGAAGCAGCTATCTGTCCCTGATATGGACGTGATTATGCACAACGCAACCTATGATGCGGGTTGGTTGAGGGCAGAAGGTGTGGAGATCAAGGGCCGGATCATTGACACGATGGTTACGGGTGCTTTGGTGGATGAGAACCGCTGGTCCTTTGGCCTCGATGCTATGGCCCGTGACTACGCTGGGGTACGGAAGAACGAGCAGTTGCTAAAGGCGGCGGCGGCGGACTTTGGCGTGAACCCTAAGTCGGAGATGTATAAGCTTCCCCCTAAGTTTGTTGGCGCATACGCCGAACAGGATGCAGTTGCCACGCTCAAGCTTTGGACCGCTCTGAAAGTACGACTCGATCAAGACGAGCTCTGGGACGTTTGGAACATGGAGACAGGGTTGATTCGTTGTATTCTGGACATGCGTACTAAGGGTGTGAGGGTGGATCTTGATCGAGCGGACCAAAACAAAAAGGCTTTGCAGTCCCAAAGCAAACTTCTTAGGGGGCTACTGGAGAAAGAAGCTGGTATGGAAGTGGACATCTGGCGTCTGCGTCTATCCAAAAGATGTTTGATAAGTTGAAGTTGGAATATCCCCGCACAGAGAAAGGGGCTCCATCGTTTACCAAGAACTTTCTCAATGATCACCCCGAGAAGATTGCCCAGATTCTGGTTAAGCTGCGGGAGTTCGACAAAGCGGACAGCACATTTATCGACAGCATTCTTCGCCATGAGCACAACGGCAGGATCCACACCGAGTTGCACTCTACGCGAAGGGATGCAGGGGGAACTGTGACGGGTAGATTTTCATCGTCTAACCCCAATCTTCAGCAGCTTCCGGCCCGTGACCCTGACATCAAGCGGTACATTCGAGGCATCTTTGTACCAGAGGAGGGCCAGAGGTGGGGATCGTTTGACTACTCGAGCCAAGAGCCAAGACTCCTCGTTCACTTTGCCTCGATGATCCCGTCCACTATCCGGCATCCAATCGTGGATCAGATCGTGGAAGAGTTTCACACGGGTGACGTTGATCTTCACCAGATGGTTGCGGACCTTGCGAACATCACTAGGAAGCAAGCGAAGACCGTGAACCTCGGCATTATGTACGGCATGGGTGTGGCTAAACTGGCCGACCAGCTTGGCATTTCAAAGGAAGACGCCAAGGATTTAATCGGTAGACACCACTCTAAGGTTCCTTTCGTTAAAGGATTGGCAGACCTAGCCAGTAAGCAGGGCGAGAAGAACGGGCAGATACGCACTGTAATGGGCCGTAAGTGCCGCTTCCACCTTTGGGAGCCTGTCACCTACGGAGTAGGCAAGCCACTGCCCTACGAGGAAGCTATGAAGGAGTACGGGGGCCCCGGAGGTAAAGGCATACGCCGAGCCTTCACATACAAGGCTCTGAACAAGCTTATCCAAGGCTCCGCTGCCGATCAGACTAAGAAGGCAATGCTTGATTGCTACAACGAGGGGCTCACCCCTATGCTAACGGTGCATGACGAGTTATGTTTTAGTATCGAAAGTGACGAACAAGCTTCGCGGATTAAGGAAATCATGGAGACAGGAATGCCTCTTGCTATCCCATCCAAAATTGACGTTGATATCAAAGAACACTGGGGAGACATCGAATGATGGAAATGGAAGACTTCAAAACTATTGGCTTCAAACAAATGCACCAGATGCAAATCGATACACTGATCAACTACATCTCTACCACCGTAGAGATTGCCGCGTCACTCGGAGATCCGGTTGTCTTGGCTGAAGTTGAGGAAGAGTCAGACGAGCTTATTAAAATGTTCGGTGGAAAAGGACTGTTCGTTACCGTAACAACAGGGGAGCTTGTTGTTCGGGAGATAAACACGCATCCGAATAAATGAGAACCAACAATATGGATATCGTGACTCTATTTCCTACCCCCGTAGGGGTGTTCGAACTACCTGAGTTATCTGTAGACCAAATGTCTTGGATTATGTCTCAAGATGTTCGGCCAAATTCCAACAACAGAACAAGTCAAAACAATTGTTTGTTAGATGATGAGGCACTTGTTTGTCTCAGGGACAACATAAAATCCTGCGTGAGTGAATACACTACAGGCATAAACAAAACCCCTGATAATGTCAGTCTAAGAATTACGCAGAGTTGGTGTAATTATAACGGCAAGGGGGAGTGGCATCATAAGCACTGCCACCAAAACTCTGTATTGTCGGGTGTCTATTATGTGCATACTGATGAAGAGGACAAAATATATTTCTACAATGAAAAACTAACTAACGAGACTATACAAGTAAAACCAACAGAGTTTAACGAGTATAACTCTATGAGTTGGTGGCTACCAGCAACTCAGGGTACGCTAATTTTGTTCCCGTCAGAGTTACCACATTCCGTCAGTGAGCGGACTCACAATGGACCTGACAGAGTTAGTTTATCTTTTAATACGTTTTATACTGGTACAATAGGCACTGAGGAAAACCTAACACTACTACACTTGTGAATATATACCGGAGGTAAGTATGGAAAAGGATAACGTAATCCGCCCATGGTGTTGGTTGCATCCTCTCGACGGCTTCGAGCTCACGCAAGCGGACTTAGTGGAGCAGCAATGG